>Ga0172373_10000280_pt1 | contig 82547 bp, 78 predicted proteins | sample Lak10m_2_FD_114546 | JGI IMG/M metagenome (GOLD analysis project Ga0172373, IMG submission 114546) | Freshwater microbial communities from Kabuno Bay, South-Kivu, Congo - kab_092012_10m | ecosystem: Environmental > Aquatic > Freshwater > Lake | place: Democratic Republic of the Congo...
AAAAATGCGGCGCTCGAAATATCGCCAGGCACAATTACAAGACCCGGAGAGGTTAATTCTCCCCCTCTGACCATGATGCCGCCGCCGGACATGCGAAGATCGGCCCCGAAAAACCTCAACATCCGTTCGGTATGGTCTCGAGTCGGCACGGCCTCATGGACGTATGTTTCTCCTTGAGCAAATAGTCCGGCTAAAAGAAGCGCCGACTTGACCTGGGCGCTGGCCACTTCCTGTCTCCAACATATGCCATGAAGAAAAGACGGCCGGATCAAAACCGGCAGATAATCCTTCCCTCCTTTGCGGCGGGCCTGGATCCCGGCCCCCATCAAGCTTAAAGGCTTGATGACACGCGCCATCGGCCGCTTCAAAAGCGAAGGCGCACCTGTCAGACGTGAAGCAAACCCCTGACCTGCCAAAAGCCCCATGAGCATGCGTGCGCTCGTCCCGGATTCGTTCATGTCCAAAGAACTCCTCGGCGGGCACAGCGCTCCAGAAGAATCGATGATCACCCGGCGCTCGCGCCTGAATATCCTGACGCCGACTCCCAGGGCCTTTAAGGCGTTCAAGGTTACAAGACAATCGTCGGAAAAAAGGAACCGGCGGATCTCCGTTCTTCCCTTAGCCAGAGACGACAGGATCGCCGCGCGATGAGAAATGGACTTGTCGCCGGGAAGCTCGATGGTCCCGTGGATCGCCTTGCAAGGTTTGATCTGCATAGATTTCAGTGGAATCCCCCCAGGGTTCCCTGCCGAAGCAACACCGCATTCCTCCCCGGCTTCGGCCTCGGCCGTAGGCCGAGACCAGAGCCAGGGATTCCTGCCGAAGGATTGAAGTAGGATTATAACATGAAAATGGACGCGGAGTCTACATCTACTAGAAGAGGACAGACACAAATTACGGAGAATGCCGCCAAGGAGAGACCATAAAAACAGAATCTGCCGGCATCAGACCGCACTAGCCGATCTTCAGGCCGGGCATGGCTTTTTTCATTTCCGGGGGCAAAGGGGAAGAGAACTCGACGGGTTCTTTTGTCGCCGGATGCTCGAAACCGAGATCTTTGGCATGCAGGGCGAGACGGGAGAAATTCTTTTTGCGGCCGTAAACGGCGTCACCGAGAATAGGGTGCCCCAGGTAGGACATGTGCACGCGCAGCTGGTGCGTCCGGCCCGTTTCCGGGAGAAGCTCGACGGCCGTATAATCCTTGAACCGTCCCAGCACATGATAGAAGGTACGGGCCTCCTTGGCCTCATCGGAAAAACTGACGGACATCTTCTTGCGGTCAATGGCATGCCGCTTGAGGGGCACGTCGACGATACCTTCGTCAAAAGGAACGCTGCCTTCCACAAGGGCGAGGTAGCGCCGGCGGATCGAATGCTTCTTGAACTGCCGGGCCAGATTCAGATGCGCCTGATTGTTTTTCGCCGCGACCATGACGCCGGACGTTTCCTTATCGAGACGATGCACAATGCCGGGCCGTTCCCTGCTGACGCTTGAAAGTTCGCCGCAATGGTACAAGAGGGCATGGACCAATGTATGGGTTTCCTGACCGGCGCCGGGATGCACGACCATGCCCGCCGGTTTATTGATCACAATAACATCGTTGTCTTCATAGAGAATATCCAGCGGGATATTCTCGGCCCGGATCTGCGCCTGCGGAGCTTGCGGCGTTTCCCAGGAAAGCTCATCCTTTGCCTTGAGCCGGTAATGCGGCTTGGCGGCCTGGCCGTTGACAAAAACTTTGCCTTTCAAGATCCAGTCTTTGATGAAAGTCCTGGAGAAATCAGGCTCGGATTTTGCCAGAAAAATATCCAGCCGTGTATTCACGGCCTCTTCCGAAATCGCTGACTGTTTCAGGGTCATGCGTCCTCCCCCCGGCGGAACTTGTCATGCATTTTTTGTCGAAGGCTTTTTATGCCCGGCAAAGGCCCATGTATACACAAGGATGCCCGCGGCCGCAAGACCCAGGCTTATCCACTGGTAAATGCTTAGACCGCCGTAGAAAGGCCTCTCATCCCCGCGCAGGAACTCCATAAGAAATCGCTGGAGGGCCGCCAGAAACAGATAGAGACCGAACAGCTGTCCCGGCTTCTGCCCCCGGATAAGCCGCAAGACCGCATAGACAAGAAGAAGACTCAGGGCATCGACGATCTGGGAAGGAAAAAGCACGCGGCCGTGGGCAGGAAAAAAAAGACCATGCACGGACGGTTTGCCGTAACAACAGCCGTTAAAAAAACAGCCGATGCGGCCGATGGCCTGCGCCAGGGCCAGATACGGCGCGCAAAGATCGGCAACGGCGGGAATCGAGAGACGTTTTTTCTTTAAAAATAAAACACCGCACAGCATCGCTCCTATCAAACCGCCGTACCAAATCAGACCGCCGTGATACAACCTGAAGATCTCCGGGAGATCCGATGAGAATTCGCTCCAGTTGAGGACGATGTAAAAAATGCGCGCGCTCAAGATCCCGCACACCAACGCAAAAATCAGAAAATTCCCGATGACTTCCGGATCGAACCCCAGGCGCACCGCGTGTCTTGTGATCAACCAGGTAGCCGCAAGGAATGCGACGGCAACAAAGACACCGTAGGTATAGATCGTAAACAAGCTGCAACTATAGATGACTGGGGCCATACTGTTTCCCTTTCTCGTGAAGAAGAATCTTCAGAAACAAAACCGCCGCGCCGACTGTAATGGCGGAATCCGCCACATTGAAGACCGGCCAGACACGGAAATCCAGAAAGTCGATCACATAGGAAAACCTCAGACGGTCTATCAGATTGCCGACGGCCCCTCCCAGGATCAGGCCGAAAGAAAGACATAGCCAGCCGTCGATCTCGGCAAGGCCGAAGAATTTATTCAAGAGGCGCCTGCTTTTAAGCAGGGCCATCATCATCACAATACAAAAAAGAGTCGTCAGGATAAGGAAACCGGCGCCGCCGCGCAAAAATCCAAAGGCGGCTCCCGTATTGTGCACAAGGGTCAGATGAAAAACATGAGGAATGACCGGATGGGTGTCGACCGCATAGAGGTACGTCTCGGCGGCCGACTTAGTGAGCCGGTCCAGTGAGACGACTCCGACAGCGATGAGGATCACTTGGAGAATAGGCATCCGGCGAAAAGTGAAGTTCCGCCAAAAAGACTCGGCGGTTTCTTCTTCGGCGCCAAGCGAAATGAAAAGGGACCGCCAACCTGTTGCAAAACAGACCTATCGGCGAAGCTTCACCTTTTTTCTTTGGCTTGCTGGCACTTCAGGCACAGCGTCGTGTAAGGAACGGCCTTGAGCCGAACCTTGGAGATGGGTTTCTTGCAGGATTCGCACAAACCGAAGCGGCCTTCCTGAAGCTTCTGGAGGGCATAGTTGATTTCCATGAGGACGCCGCGTTCCTTGGAAGCCAGCCCCAGCGAGAATTCGCGGTCATAATTATCCGTGGCCACGTCGGCCATGTGGAAGGTGTAGCCGGAGATATCGCCGGAGGCGTCCTTCTGGGATTTCTTGAGCGTCTCTTCTGAAATTTGCGAGATGTCGCCAAGGATGTCTTCGCGCTTTTCCAAAAGGAGCTTCTTATAGAACTCAGAGGTCTTTTTGTCCATTTTACCTTGCTTGGCAGTCTTTCTCTTTTGCATGTCTGTGGCTCCCTGTTTCACCGGCAGGCAGAATTTACGTTACGATATGTTTTGAAAACTGTTCAATTATATATTGAATGAAAACAAATGGCAATCTTTTTTTATAAGGGCATGACTTAGGGAGCCTGTCCACAGGACGAGCGACCTAAGTCATCTGCCCGAATTTTGAGCACCGAAATTTTCTATCTGGCGAAATCCCGCTCGGCGGGGAAACCCGCCGGCGGCCGCTACCAGAGCGTCATCGGCCGTCCGCCAAAGAAGTGATGGCGGACGTTTTAGTGGCGGGTGGATCCCTGAGGGCATGACTTTATAAAATACCAACCCGCGCCTTTCCGCGCCTCATCCCCGGATCGCCTGCACGCAACGGCCGCAGATGCCCGGATAAGCCGCATCAGCATCGGTGTCCTGGGTATAATTCCAGCAGCGGCTGCACTTTTTCCCTTCGGCATGCACAACGCTGATGACAAACGAACCCCCCAGAGACGCATCGGTCTTGAGCTCAACGCATGAGACGATGAAAAAATAACGCAGCTGCTGCGCAAAACGGAAGAAGACCTCGGACGCCTGCTTGTCTTTAAAGGTCAGGATGACCTTGGCTTCAAGAGAACTTCCGATCTTGCCCTTTGTCCTTTCTTCTTCCAGCGATTTAAGGACAGCCGGCCGTATCTCCAAAATCTTGTCGATGTCTTTGTTTGTGCCGTTTTCTGTCTCTGCGCCGTCGAAGGCCGGCCAAGAAGACAAATGTACGCTCTCCACAACTTCGCCTTTGCGATGACGCATGGAGCGATAAATCTCCTCGCTCGTAAAAGGCAACACCGGCGCCAGCATCCTCATCAAAGCGTCGAGAATGTCATAGATCACCGTCTGCGCCGAACGCCGCTCTTTCGAGCGCCTGCCCGCCGTATACAGCCTGTCCTTGAGGATGTCGAGATACACCGACGACATCTCCTCATTGCAAAAAGCAAAGAGCTTCTGGAACACATGATAAAAAAGATAGCTGTCGTAGGCCCGCGTGACGCCGTCGACCAGCTGCGCCAGGCGCGAAAGCGCCCATCGGTCGATGTCGCAAAGCTCCTGGCGGCCCAGGCGGTCTGCATCCGGATCGAAATCGCTCAAATTGCCGAGGATAAAGCGCGCCGTATTGCGGATCTTGCGATAAGCGTCGGCGGTGAAATTCAGGATCTCCTTGGAGATACGCACATCCTCGTTATAGTCGCTCGACAGGACCCAGAGCCTCAGGATATCGGCGCCAAAGTCCTTGATGATCTCCTGTGGAGAAATGACGTTGCCCAGGGACTTAGACATCTTGCGGCCCTGCGCATCGACCACAAATCCGTGGGTCAGGACGGTTTTGAAGGGCGGCCGGCGGTCGATGGCTTGCGACGGGATCAGGGACGCCTGGAACCACCCGCGATGCTGGTCGGACCCTTCCAGATACAGGTCTGCCGGCAGTTTAAGACCAGGCACATCTTTGAGGACCGCCTGATGGCTGACCCCGGAATCAAACCACACGTCGAGGATGTCCGTCGATTTGTCAAAGGCCGAAGAGCCGCAGACACAACGCAGATCCTTCGGCAAAAATTCTGCGACGTCGCTCTTGAACCAGACGTCCGTCCCCTCGGCAGCGACCCGGGCCGCGAGCTTTTCGATCAGGCGCGCATCCAGGATATGGTTGTGACAGGCACGGCAGACGACGGCGGGAATAGGCACACCCCAATAACGCTGTCGCGACAGACACCAATCAGGCCTGTTCTCGACCATGGCCGAGATGCGCTCGCGCCCCGACGCCGGCACCCAGGCGACCTGATCGCGGATCACGCCGAGCAAATCCTGCCTAAGGCCCTTGTGATCGATCTTGAGAAACCACTGCTGTGTCGCGCGAAAGATGACCGGCTGTTTGCACCGCCAGCAATGCGGATAGGTATGCGTGATCTTGGACGCCAGCTTCAGGCACCCGAGATCCGAAAGTTTCTGGATGATCCCGGCATTGGCGTCAAAAACGCGCTGACCTGCAAAATCGGCCGCATCGGGCAGAAAACGCCCGCGCTCATCAACGGGCATGACGACGTCGAGATGATACTTCTGCCCCGTCATAAAATCTTCCTGGCCGTGGCCCGGCGCGGTATGCACGCATCCCGTCCCGTCTTCCCTGGAGACATAATCCGCCAGGACAACGCGGCCCTCCCGCAACCCGAAAGGATGACGATACACAAGACCTTCAAGCTCTTTGCCAAGAAAACGCTTAACGACGCGCGGTTCGCCGTCCGATTCAAATTTTTCTCTCAGCGAAGTCTCAAAAAGATCGCGCGCCACGATCATGCGCTCGCCTATCTTAAAATCCACAAGAACATATTCCATGTCCGGATGCACGGCGACAGCCACATTGGCCATGAGCGTCCACGGCGTCGTCGTCCAGATACAGATGGACGGCGGCTTCTTGCCCTCGAAAGAAATACCCAGGCGGCGCGCATGCTCCTCGTCTTTAAGCGCGAATTTCACGTAGATGGAATCCGATTCATGATTCTCGTATTCCACCTCGGCCTCGGCCAGGGCCGTTTCGCAGCGGAAACACCAGTGCACGGGTTTGAGGCCGCGATAGATGTAGCCTTCCTCGACGAGGCGTCCAAAAGACTTCAGGATCGCCTCCTCATATTTCCTGTCGAGGGTCAGATAAGGATGTTCCCAGTCGCCGATGATCCCCAATCTCTTGAATTCGTCCCTCTGGATGGCGACGTATTTCATGGCGTAATCGTAGGCCATCATGCGGAAGGCCACCCGGTCGATCTGGTCTTTATTTTTTTTGAGGTCCTTGAAAAGCTGGTGCTCCACAGGCAAGCCGTGGCAATCCCATCCGGGGATATACGGCGCGTCGTAGCCGCGCAGCGTCTTATACCTGACGATAACGTCCTTGAGGATCTTGTTCAAGGCATGGCCGATATGGATGTGGCCGTTGGCGTAAGGCGGTCCGTCGTGAAGGATGAAGAGTTCGCGGCCCTGGAAGGCACGGCGGATCTTCCCATATAATCCCATTTCTTCCCACCGGGCGAGGGTCTCAGGTTCCCTTGCGCTCAGGTTGGCCTTCATGGAAAAGTCCGTCTGAGGCAGGTTTAATGTCGATTTATAATCCATGGTTTTAAGTTATAAGCCTGAAGCTTTAGATATATTTACCTATAATGGGCTTGAGGTCCTTTTTGATTTTTGCGGAAATCGCCTTCTTATCCGTGACGATCGCGTATTTTAATGATTCCGAGCATGCACAGGACGATGAGACCGATCCCAGCCTCCTGACGACCTCACCGACAAGTTTCTTGGAATTCTCGGCATTTTTCCTAAGATTCGCCACGATCATCTCCACGGTCACCGACTCCTCTGATTCATACCAGCAGTCGTAATCCGTGACGGCGGCGATCGTGGCGTAGCACATCTCTGCCTCGCGGGCCAGCCTCGCCTCAGCCATATTTGTCATGCCGATGATGTCCATGCCCCAGGAACGGTAAAGATGAGATTCGGCCTTTGTCGAAAACGCCGGGCCTTCCATATTCAGATAAGTCCCACCCTTGTGGGCGCTGAGGCCCAAGGCCTGCGCCGCACCCCAGATAAGGTCCAGAAGCTCCGGGCAGACAGGCTGGCCGAAACCCACGTGGGCGACGATGCCGCCGCTGAAAAACGTCATGCAGCGGCCGCCGGTGGTCCTATCGACAAACTGATCGGGAAGAACGAAATCAAGAGGCTTGTGTTCTTTCTTTAGCGAGCCGCAAGCAGAGACAGAGATCAGTTTTTCAACTCCAAGCTTCTTCATGCCGAAAACATTGGCCCTGTAATTGATCTGCGACGGATTGATCGTATGGGAGGAACCGTGACGCGGCAGGAATACGACATCCACTCCCGCAAGCTGCCCCGCCCTGTAACAATCGGAAGGATCGCCGAATGGCGTCTTGACCCGGACCTCTTTCAATGCCTTCATCCCTTCGATCTTATAAATGCCGCTTCCGCCGATGATGCCGATTTTGGGCATATCTCCCCCTCTTTAAACCCGTCTATATCTTTGCCAATTCGCCCGCCCGGCGGCAAGCCGCGCGGATCGCCTCGGAGAGCCCCTCGGCGGTCTTGTGCCTGGTCACAAATGCCTCCATGCCGGCCTCCGTCGTCCCTCCTTTGGAACAAACCCTTTTGATAAAAATATCCCTGTCGAAATTCTGCAATATCTTCTGCGTGCCTGCCATCGTCTTGTCCACAATGAATTCCGCGGCTGCCGGATCAAAACCAAATGCCAGGGCTTCCTTCACAAAAATATCCCTGACGGTCTCTGAATCCATATCGTCCCTCAGATAGGCGATGAAAGCCGGGCCGCTGCCCGCGACCGCCGTAAAGGCATTCATCAACTCTTCTTTGATAAAAATAACACTGCCGACGGACTCAAAGACCCTGGCGGCCGTTTCCTTCTGGGGCTCCGCAACGGCGCCGTTGCAGGAAATCGCCGTCATGCTGGCGCCGACAACGGCATTCAGATTAGGCATGGCGCGCACCAGAGGCACGCGGGAACCTATCCTGGCCGAAAGATACCGAAGCGTCATGCCGGCGGCAATAGAAACGACCAGCTTGTCCCACCGGCCTTTTAAAACATCGAGGACTGTATCAATATCCTGCGGTTTGACGGCGATGATGATCGTCTCGCAGGAATCGACAAGATCATCAAGGCCGGAAACGCCGCGGACACGAAAATGCCTCTCAAGGGCGTTTTGTTTCTGCGGGTCCTTGTCAAAAACAAAAATGTGATCGGCCCCCCACGACTTCACAAGATTTTCCGTGAGGGCCGCTCCCATGTTCCCGCATCCAATGATCCCTACGGCCGAACGATGGCTCATCTTCCTTTCCTGCCGCCGAAGATCCCGCGGCCGACGCGAACAAGGGTCGCCCCTTCCTCTACGGCAGCCTCGAAATCATCCGTCATGCCCATGGATAATATTCGTAACTCGTAATTCGTAACTCGTAATTCGTTAACCCTGATCAATAGCTCCTTCAGCGTCCTGAAATAAGGACGCGCCTCTCCGGGATCATGCACAGCCGGCGCCACCGTCATCAGCCCCTTCACGGACAGATGATCCAAAGATGCCATCTCCTTTAAAGCGCCCTCAACGTCATCCGGCATGAATCCATACTTCGCAGCCTCGGGAGATGTCTTGACCTCCATGAGGACATTCTGGACCTTGCCGATAGCGGCGGCCTGCTTATCGATCTGCCGCGCCAGACGGACACTATCCACAGAGTGAATCAAATCAAAAAGACGGACAGCTTCCCTGGTCTTATTGGTCTGCAGGTGGCCGATCATATGCCAAACCAAGGCGATGCCTCTTGCCGAAGCATGGGCCCGGACACGGTCGTATTTCGAAAGAGCTTCCTGAACCCTGCTTTCGCCGATATGCGTGGTTCCGGCGTCCACGGCCCGGCACATATCTTCCGCACTAACATTCTTAGTCACCGCAACAAGCGTGATTTCAGAGGGATCCGTCGCTGCGCGTTGCGCGGCCCGGATTATCCTCTCTTTGACCTCAGAGATGTTCTCGCGGATCATCTTCTTAAAACATCCACATCTGACCACCCCTGCATCTGACTCTGAAATACGGCGGAATTCTATACCGTTACCGTCCTGCGGACTGGTGCAGGGTAACACAAATCCGGCGGAGTGTCAATGAGGACACGGCAGCATAAACACAAACGCCGCCCCCGTCTTTGATGTATCCGCCATAAGAACGTCGGCGGATTTCCGCCGGAGGCGGATCAACCCTGGCCGAAGGTCAAGGACAGGCCAAGGCTCAAATTCGGGCCTATGACTTAGCTTCGCCGCCTACGGCCATCGGTTCGCTAAGTCATGCCATGGTTCCATCCGCCACCAGTACATTGGCGGATTAATTCCTGCCTGCCTTGGCTGAGGCCAAAGGCAGGCGACCTTATAACTTACGTCGCCAAAAACAACGCGACGGCTCCGTAAGTTATGGCTTTGATTTATCCGCCAATAAAAATCGGCGGATTAATTCGGCCTTGTAACTTACGTCGCCAAAAACAACGCGACGGCTCCGTAAGTTATGGCCTCATTAAAAATAATCGTGGTAGAGGTCTGCCAGATAATCGGCGAGTTTACGCCAGGGACCCTTTTGCCGGGCCTGAAGGAAAAAACAGGAATTACGGTAATCTTCAAATTGCATCTCCAGCAATCCCACGGCTGAAGCATAGAGGGGCGCCTGAGACAGAGCCAACTGACCTGCCTCTCCCCCCGGCAGACCCATCCGGACCGAAAGCCCCAGCGTCCGTTCCATCCTCTCCAACAATCCCTCCAAGAGACTCAATCCCCCCACCACGACGACACCGAAAGAAGAAACATTCTCGACACCGCTATCGAGGATCGCTTTCTTGAGGAATTCCAGGAATTTATCGATCTCAGGCGCTATGGCTCCGGCGAGCTCCGTCTTCTTGACGGAACGATAGACATCATCCGACTTGATCATCACTTCTTCAGATTCCTCAGCTTCTGCCGTCAGCTCCAAAGACGTCCTCTTGATCTCATCTGCAGAAGCCAAGGGAACGTGGCAAAAATTTGCGATGATCTCCGTGATATTCTTTCCGCCGAACGAAAGGATGCCCAGGTGCCGCGCGACCCCTTCCCGGTAAATCACGACGCCCGTCAACGTCTCTCCCACGTCCACCAAAATCGCCCCCTTATCCCTTTCATCCAAAGAGAGAACGGCCTGAGCCGCCGCGATCCCGGAATAAGCGACCATCGTGACATCGCAACCGGCATGCTCGACGGCACGGACGATATTCTCCACATAAGAGGCGGGCGTGCAGACCAACAACAGGTCCTCCTGAAGCTTGCGGCCGTGAAGACCAAGCGGATTAAGCGTCATGTTATGGCGATCAACGGAATACCCCTGCGGATACTCGTGCAAAAGGTGCTCATCGAGCTCCAGTCCCAGCGTGCGCGCCTGCTGATTGAGACGATCCACATCCCTTTTAGTGATGGTGCGCGTGCCGCGTTCCGCCAAAGCGACGGCCGCCGTGCTGTGCCTAGCCTGGATATAATTCCCATTGATGCTGATGGCCAGGCGCGAGATCTTCTGCCCCTGGCGGGCTTCCATGCGCTTTGCGACCTGACGGATGCTGTCCGAAAGAAGCGCCAAGTCATTGACGACCCCCTTAAAAATTCCCTTGGCCGGCATGCTCTCCAAAACAACGTCTTCGAGATGTTCATGGTCAGCCGCTACGCGCGCACTGCTAAGCGTTATCTTCTGCGAACCGATATCGAGAGCATAAAAGACATTGCGCTGCGCCCTCTTTTTGTCCTTCTTTAAAAGTATCATGGGAAGCCTATCGTTTAGAGGTGTCCTTTGTGGCCACTACGGGTTCCTTGGGGCGCAGGTCGATATATTTGATGCGGCTCATATCGCTGGAGATCGTCCTCAAAATCGCCGGCAAGAGCGAAATACGGCTGTCAAAATTCCTGTCTCCGACTTTTACCTCGATAGCCGGGTTCAGATAAAAAGATAACTCCTCCGGATCTGCCGCATCCAGACTTATCACGAACAGGGACATGCCGGGAATGGCTTCGCGGATGTCTGCGGCATGCGCTTTCAGGATTTTGGCCAAAACCAGGACCCTGTGCAAGGCCGCGAAAGAATAAGTCGCGCCCGTTTTAAGCCTGGCCAGCTTGCTGTCCATGCCGGTCAAAAGCGGCAAAGTCGGCGTCTCGCCCAGGGGCGCCGTTCCGACAACGACACCGTTGGCATCCATCATATAATAAACGTCTCCTTTAATCCAGACAACCGGCAGGCGTTCCTTGGCGACGATCAGAAGTTGCGACGGCAGGATGCGGCGGACGCTGACAGAGTAAAAATTGGGAAAACGCCGGCGCGTCCTCTCCGCCAGGTCTGTCGCATCCAAACGGAAAATATTGACACCCACCACGTCATTCTTGATCATTTCCAGATACCGCTGGTCGCCGATCCCTTCGGCACGCAGTTCCCGGATCTTGAAATAATGGGAAGTGGTCACGTAATGATGGATACCTTTGACGATCGCCCAGCCGGAAAGGACGATGGCCGCCAAAGGGAGGACCACAAGAAGGAAAAACGGCCCGCCATTGCTGCTATTCTTTTTTTTCTTCGCCATGATCTGATCAACAGGACGCTGTTGCCGGTTCCGCTGCTTGTGCACAGGCCATCTCGACAAGAGAACGGCACAATTGGACAAAGTTCATTCCCGCCGCGGCCGCCGCTTTAGGCAGCAGGCTCGTTTCCGTCATGCCGGGAATCGTATTGACTTCAAGAATATAAGGGGTCTTCTCGCCCTTTAGGATCACGTCGACTCGGGAAAGGTGCCGGCACCCCAGCGCCCGATAAGCTTTAAGCGCGTCGGCCTGGATGCGCGCGGCCAGACGCCGGTCCAGTTGGGCCGGGACAATATAATCCGTCAGCCCCTTGTGATATTTGGCCTCAAAATCAAAAAAGCCTTTTTTGGGCCGGATCTCCACCACCGGCAGGGGCCGGTCGTTCACGATAGCCACCGTCAGCTCGCGGCCGCGGATAAATTCCTCAACGAGAACGTCCTCGCCGTAACGGTGCGCTTCGGCGATCGCGCCCGGCAGGCCTTTGCGGCCGGCCACAAAGCTGATGCCGATGCTGGAACCCTGCGCTGATGGTTTGACCACAAACGGCGCCCTGAGCCACCCGGCCATCAAAAGATATCTCCGGCCCTTCCTGGCAACTACCGAACGGGGCACATGCAAACCCGCCTGCGCAAAACGGCGGCGGGAAACGATCTTGTCCATCGCCATACGGCTGGCCTGTGCGCCGGGGCCGGTATAGCGGACGGGAATCTTTTCTAGGATCTCCTGAAGACGACCGTCCTCGCCGAACCCGCCGTGCATGGCGACAAAAACGACATCCACCATATTCTCGCGGACCAACCGGCGGATATCCTCTTGCGTCTCGCTCTGCACGTCCAGAGCGACGACATCAAACCGGCCTTCCTGCAAGGCGCCGACAACGGCGCGGCCGGACTTCAAGGATATCTCCCTCTCAGAAGAACACCCCCCCATCATGACACCGATGCGTCCTGGATCAAGAGACAATTTTAACCTCTGGCTGCAAACGAATTTTGTAACGATTATACACGGTCTTACGGACAATTTCCATGAGCTTCATAACATCGCCGTATGTCGCGCCGCCTTTATTCACGATGAAATTCGCATGTTTGGAGCTGACACACGCACCTCCCACAGAGACACCTTTGAGCCCGCAGAGATCAATCAGGCGGCCGGCGGCAATGCCGCGTGGATTCTTAAAAAAACTTCCGGCGCTCGGACAAGACCATTCCTGAAACCCCAGCCTCTCCGTGCGGATCTTTGCGGCCATTTTCCGGCTCCGGGCAGATGAGCCGCGGCGAAACTTCAAAGATACCCCCAGAATAAACAGCGGCCCCAGCGAAGAATGCCGATAAGAAAATTTTATCCTGTCTTTCCCCAGCGTCCGTATCCGGCCGCGCCGATCCATGACGTCAACATCTTGCACGATATCTTTCATCTCGCAGTAACTGTGCGGATCGTCGAATGCGGTCCTGGCGCCTGCGTTCATCGCCACCGCCCCGCCGAGAGTCCCGGGGATGCCCGCCAAAAATTCATGTCCTGTCAAGCCTTTGGCCGCCAGCGCCCTGACCAGCGCTCCCAACGAAACGCCGGCCCCCGCCCTCACCCGGTCGCCGGAAACAACGATCCTGCGAAAAGCGGGCCGTGAAAAACATATGAATATTTTCCTGATCGGGCCGTCTTTGACAAGAAGATTGCTGCCGGCGCCGATGGCAAAAATATCCGCACGTTTCGGCAGGAGCCTTAAAAAATCCGAAAGCTCCCTGGCATCCGCAGGTTCATACCACCCCAGCGCCTCTCCGCCGATACCGAATGTCGTGTGACGCCGCAGAAGCTCGCCTCTCTTGACCTTATTTTTGAAAGCTCTTGGCAAATTCATCGCTCAACCTGGTGATATCGCCGGCCCCCAGAAAAAGCACAAGATCGTCCTTCTGGATGCGCCCTTTAAGATGTTCGACGACCTTTTCCTTACTGACATAATCCACGGACAGGCGTGTCGCGCTCCTGACGCGATCAGCCAGACCCTGGGCCGAAACCCCCTCCAGCGGATCTTCTCCGGCGCTGTAAATGTCCGTCACCACCAGATAGTCGCTCTTTTCAAAACTCCTTGGGAACATATCCAAAAGAAGCTTGGTGCGGGTGAAACGGTGAGGCTGAAAAACAACGACGACGCGGCGACGCGCGCATAATCTCGCAGCCTCGATCGTCGCGGCAATCTCCGTCGGATGATGAGCGTAATCATCCACCACGGAAAGTTCTGTTGTTTCATATTTGACCTGAAAACGGCGTTCGACGCCCTTGAACCCTTCCAGCGCCTTTTGGATCACTTTAAAATCCAGCCCCAGCCTCCGCCCCAGCGCCACGACGGCCAGGGCATTGGCGATATTATGCCTGCCTGCCAGGTTCATGACCACGGGCCCAAGGACTTCGGAACCCGTGGCGCAATCAAAAGAGATCCGGCAACGGGCCAGGGAGATGTTCAGGGGATAAAAATCGGCTTCAGGCGAAAAACCGTATGTGACGGCCCTGACGCCGCTCCTGGAGACGATCATATCCAAAACAGGATCCTCCTGAAAATAAATCACGCATCCCTCGGCTTTCGTCTGGCCCACAAAAACCTCAAACGCCTCGACCAAATGTTCATACGTCCCATAATGGTCCAGATGCTCCCTGTCGATATTGGTGATGATCGAATATGTCGGGGTGTAGCACAAAAACGTCCCGTCGCTTTCATCGGCCTCGGCCACAAAGAAAGGGCTGTCGCCGAATTTCGTGTTGTCGCCGTCCTCGCGCAGGATACCGCCCACGGCCACCGTCGGCCTCAGGCCCGCCGTCAACAACAGTTTCGCGGCCAAGGAAGAGGTCGTCGTCTTTCCATGGGCGCCCGTCACCGTGACGACCGTCTTGTCGGCCATCAGGTCGCTCAAGAACTCGGCGCGCCTCTTCGTGGGGACACCGCGGCGGCGAGCCTCCTCTATTTCCGGATTTTCCTGCCGGATGGCGGAAGAATAAACGACAAGATCGGTCCCGGCAACATGAGAAGCCTCGTGGCCTATGGAAATTTTGGCGCCCATCTGCGAAAGCTTCTGCGTGATCGCCGAAGATTTAAGGTCGCAACCGGAAACCACATGACCATGCTTGATGGCCAATTGCGCGATCCCGCTGACGCCGATGCCCCCGATGCCGATGAAATGGATATGCCGTGGTGTCATAAGATGGCCTGCGGGGCCCCTTTAAGCTTCTTCCTCAAAGATTCTTCCCAGGATTTCCCAAGATCGTCTACGCTGCGAACATCGAAAAAAGCATAGGCCAAGGCGTCGTTAAAATCCATCCCTTCCTTGATCTTGCGCAACAGATAACTGAAACGCTCCACCCCGAACTTTTCAATCAGGTAATTGACGACGCTGACGGACTCGGCATAAAACAAATTGGCGGCGCCGGGCGCCTGAAGGCTGGAGGTGTCGATGGCCGAAAGGTTTTTAAGAGGAACAAACGTCTGGTCGCGCATAGCATTCAATACGGTCTTTTCCGCGCCATATCTCTTGGCCTGCTCCAGGTAAGACGCAATCCCCTCTTCGAACCAGAGGGGGACGCGGCGGGAACCGATCGCGTCGCGCAGGATGATGTGGCCGATCTCATGCGGCAGGAGAGAATCGAAAAATCCGGCTTCGCGCGGGAACGTCCAGATCGACTTCTGTTCATAAGCTGCGGCGCCGCCCGACCAGTTCGGCTGACCCGATTCTTTCATATACGTCTCCTGGTCGGGATAGAGATATATCTTGGCCCGCTCGTCCCACGTCCAGTAATCGAACCGGACCAGGCCCAGTCTCTGCGTCAGTTCATCGTAATAACGCTCGGAATAATCAATGACCGTACGCACGAAATCTTTTGAGACACCCTTGTCATAATAAACAATGAAGTGTGTGCTCTTTTCCTCAAGAAAATCATAGGCGCGCGCCGCAGGGGCGAGACACAAAAAACCCGATAACAAAAAAAATAAGATAGCCCGTGCTTTTTTCATGCCAAGACCGCCTCCGCCACAGACATGTTTTCAGAAATCTCGCCCAGGGAGCGTGCGATCGCCGCCATCGTCTTGCGCCTGAATGCATCCTCGGCAAAAAGGTCAAGCAGGCCGCTCAACAATTCGGGGGTCAGGCGCTTCTCTTCCAAAAGAAGGGCCGCACCTTTCTCCGCCAGGACCTTGGCGTTTTCCAGCTGATGCTGGCCTGCATGCGGATAAGGCACCAGGACAGAAGGAAGACCGAAATGCATCATCTCATGAACACAGCCGGCGCCTGAACGCGCCACAACCAGATCCGCCACAGAATAAGCATAGTGCATCTGGGAGAGGAAAGCAAACACTTTGCTTTTCACGCCGAGCTCCTCATAAACACGCCGCACAAAATCCAGGTCGGCGGCGCCGCTGCAATGGATGACCTGCCACCGCCCCCTGTCCTTGTTCAGGCGCACGGCATCCGTGAACGCCTGATTCAGGCGGTGGGCGCCCTGGCTGCCGCCAATAACCAAGATCGTAAAAAGCCCTTCGCGCAAACCCAGTTGGGCGAGAGCTTCATGCCGCGCCACGGGCTGCAGCGCCCGCCGCAAGGGATAACGCGCCAGAAACACCTTGCTCCCGCTCCTCCCAAAGTATGCCCTGCTGCGATCGAAAGAAACGATGATCCTATGGGCGGCAAGGACGCCCAGGAGTCTGTTGGCCCTCCCCGGAAGAACATTCTGTTCATGGATCATGGCCTTTGCGCCCAAGAGTCTGGCCAGGAACACGAAGGGCACGGTGAGATAACCTCCAAACCCTACGACGATATCGGGCCGCTCTTTCATCAAAAGTCCTGCCGCCTGAAAAAACAACCTGCAGATCCCTCCCGCGCTGCGGCGGCTAGAAAGAACACATGTCCTGACGGCCGACAAAACAATATCTTCCAACCCTTTACTGCGCGACGTCACAAAGACGACCGCGGGAACCGGCCGATTCATTTCTGCCAAGGCCTCGCAAAAAGCGATAGCCGGCAGGATATGCCCCCCGGAACCGCCGGCGACGACCATGATCTTTGCTGTCCCCTTCCGGATCACAGGACGACCTCCTCGGATTTGGACACATTGAGAAGAAGTCCGACGGCAACCATGTAAAACACGAGCGAGGAACCTCCGTAGCTGATAAACGGCAAAGGCAGACCTTTTGTAGGGAGGGCGCCGATAGAAACGCCTATGTTGACGACCGCCGAAAAGGCGATCAGGGTCATGACGCCGATGCAAACGAGCTTTCCAAAGGGATCGCTGACTTTCCGGATGATCCTCCCCATCTGCCAAATGAGAAAAATAAACAAAAGGATAACGGCGCAGGCGCCGACCAAACCGAGTTCTTCGGTGATGATCGAAAAAATAAAATCCGTATGCGCCGCCGGCAGATAAAACAGCTTCTGACGGCCCTGCCCCAGGCCCAGGCCGAAAATACCTCCGGACCCGAGGGCGATCTGCGACTGGATGATCTGGAAACCTGTTCCCTGCGGATCCAGCCAGGGATTCAAAAAAGCCAGGATCCTCGCCCGGCGGTACGGCACGCGGAATACCAACAAATATAAAACCGGCAGGGCCGCGACGACGCTGATAACCATATGAGACAGCCTGATGCCGGACACAAACAGCATCGTGAATGTCAAAACGACAAAAGACACCGCCGTCCCCAAATCCGGCTGCAGGAGGACCAGGAGCGTGATAACCCCCAAAACGCAGATGGGCGGTATGAATCCTCTCCAGAACTCCTTGAGATAAGCCGCTTTCCTGTTCAGATAATCGGCAAGATAAATGATCAAGGCGACCTTCACGAATTCCGTCGGCTGATAATTGAATCCAGCGATATGCAGCCAGCGCTTGGCCCCGCCGACCTCCCTGGAAATACCGGGCACCAAAACCAAAACAAGGGGAATGACGGAAAAAATAAGAAGGGGTTTAGCGATGCGGCGCAGGAAATGATAATCCACGGCCATAGTGCAGACCATCGCGATACAACCGATAAAGAGGTAAAGGCACTGCTTTTTCAGCAAGCCGTAACTTTCACCGCTCGCCTGCCAGGTGAAGATCGAGCTGGCACTATAAATCATGACGATGCCGATGCAGATCAAGACGAGCATCGTGACGAAAACAGAAATGCGTGCGCTTCGCATTTTTCTAAGTTGACGGGTAGCGGGTTAACGGGTTGACAAGTTAAAATTCTCAAGCTCATGCATGCGCTTACCCGAAACAAGCGATACCTGAACTCCTCATTTATATATCCGCGGCCAAAAACCACCGCCTCTAAGGCCGAAGAAATGGTCTAACTCAATCGGCCGACGATCTCCTTAAAGGTGCGGCCGCGATGTTCGTAGTCGGTGAACATGTCGAAACTCTTGCACATCGGCGAAAAAAGGACGCAATCGCCCGTGCGCGTATGCTGCCGGGCGCACCGCACCGCCTGTTCAAATGTCGCCACCTGTTCCAAAGGCACGATACCGTGCCAGGCGGCCGCAATACGATCGCTAGCCTCCCCGACCAGAACAACGAATTTCACCTTTTGACGCACCAGCTCGCCGATAGATGCGAAATCGCTCCCTTTGTCACGGCCGCCTGCAATCAAGACGACAGGCTTTTTGATATTGCGCAACGCCCAGACGGTCGAATCGATGTTCGTTGCCTTGGAATCATTGAGATATTCCACGCCGTCAAGAACCCCGACGAATTCCATGCGGTGTTCTACGCCTTTGAAATTTTTAAAAACCTCAAGACACACGCGGCGGTCCAACCCAAGCGCCGCAGCCACAGCCAACACCGCCTGCTGGTTCTGGTCGAATTCGGCATCCTGCGCATTTTTGCCGAAGAACAACACGCGCGCAGGCGCTTCGGCCGCAAGAGCCCGAAGGGCCGTATCGGTCTCATTCAGGATAAGCCAATCGGCGCGATCCTGATTCGCATAAACACGTTTCTTGGCTTCCAGGTAGCCGGCGACATCGCGATACCGGTCCAGATGGTCCGGCGTCAAATTGAGGATAACGGCGACGCGAGGATGGAACGCATGGATGGTTTCCAACTGAAAAGAACTGACCTCGAGGGAAACATAATCTCCCTTCTTCATCTCCAAGGCATGGGCCGAAAAAGGCGTGCCGATATTTCCAAGGACAAAGGCCCTGCGCCCGGCCGTCTTGAGGACCTCTCCTACAAGCGTTGTTGTCGTCGTTTTGCCGTTGGTCCCCGTGATGGCAACGATGGTCGCCGGACAGACACTCGCAGCCAACTCCAACTCGCTGACAATCTCGATATGTTCCTCGCCGGCCCAGACAACAGGCAAGGCATCCGGCCTCACACCGGGGCTTAACACCAAAAGATCGCGGCCTGCGACAGCCGCGCGGCCATGCCTTCCCAACTCGACGGCAACGCCCTCTTCGACAAGCTCGCGGGCCAGGCGTTCATGCTGATCCGAACGCTTCTCCTCCGTTACTGTGACATCCGCCCCAAGTTTTTTCAAAAGTCTGGCGGCTGCCAGGCCGCTGCGGGCCAAGCCGACGACCGTCACTTTTTTATCCCGATAGGATATCATCTGATCTTAAGGGTCGTGAGGGTAAAAAGCGCCAGGATGGCCGAGACGATCCAGAACCGCACGATCACCTTGGATTCCGACCATCCCATCATCTGAAAATGGTGGTGCAACGGCGCCATTTTAAATATGCGTTTTTTCCGCAGCTTGAAAGACCCGACCTGCAGGATCACCGAGAGCGCCTCGATCACGAAAACGCCGCCGACGATCACCAAAAGAAGCTCTTTTTTGATGAGGACGGCGGTCAGACCGATAAATCCGCCCAGGGCCAGCGAACCGACATCCCCCATAAAGACGGATGCCGGATAACAATTGAACCACAAAAACCCCATGCAGGCACCCAGGATGGCGGCGCAGAGCACCGTCAATTCTCCGACGCCTTCGATATAGGGGATGAACAGATACTGGCTGAAACGCAAGTGTCCCGTCAGATAGGTGAGGATCCCATAAGAAAAAACGACCATCAAGACACACCCCGTCGCCAAGCCGTCAAGCCCGTCTGTGAGGTTGACCGCATTGGATGTTCCCACGATCACCAGGATGACGAAAAAAATATAAAACACGCCCAGCTCGAAAGAGACGTTCTTCAAAAAAGGCACGTCGATGCTTGTCGAAAGATCGGGATTCAGATAAATGACGACACCGACAATAGCCCCCAAAAGAAGCTGTCCTATAAGCTTGGCCCTGGCGCTCAACCCCTTGGAACGCTTGTATTTGAGCTTGATATAGTCATCGGCAAATCCCACAAAACCCAGCCAGAGAAGCGCCAACAAACTCAAGAGCACATAATTATTCTGAAGGTCTCCCCACAGAAGGGTCGCCACGATGGTCGACAAGACCATCAAGATGCCGCCCATGGTCGGCGTCCCCTGTTTGTGATGATGCAGATCGTAGAGGGCATGGACCTCCTGTTTCTGACGGACATGCTCGCAGACATGGAGCTCGGCAAGCTTGCGGATGATGCGGCTGCCGAAGATCAGACAGAAAAAAAAGGTCGTCATCGCCGCCATGCTGGCCCGGAATGTGATATATTTGAACACATTCAGGGCGGGAAAATAATCTTTGAGGGGATAAAGCAGATAATATAACATCTATCCTTGCTCCTTCATGAATGAAACGACCCTCTCCATCTTCATGGCACGCGACCCTTTGATCAAAAGGATGTCGCCTTCTTTGACATTGGCCCCGAGGAACTCCAGGACCTTCGAACAATCGTCACAATGGACGATCGCCTCCGTCCGCATGCCGCTCTTGCGGGCGCTTTCCGACGTCCACCTGGAAAAAGACCCCATCGTCACCAAAATATCGATGGGCTTCTTAGAAATGTAATTCCCGAAATAAGTATGGAACTCCTGGGATTTGTTCCCAAGTTCCATCATATCCCCCATGATGAGGATTTTGCGCCCCCCCTCTTGGCTGTGGCGGCACAACACATCAATAGCCTGCTTGAGCGATTGAGGGTTGGAATTATAAGAATCATCGATCACGGTGCAGCGGCCGAGGCGTATCTCCTTGAGACGCATCTCCGGCGAATCGAAACTCCTGATGCGGTCACGGATAGCGCCGATCTCCAGGCCAAAGAACAACCCGCAGGCGATAGCGGCCATGGCGTTGCTGACGTTATGCAGGGCGCAGTGCCTGATCTCCATGAAATGGCTGTTGTTGAACAGGAAAGAAATCCCGTCCGGCTTGTAGTTGATTTCTGTCGCATTGAATTCACAATCCCGGTTGATGCCATAGAAAAAGATAGGACGCGTCTTGATACGGCTGAGCCTCGCCAGCGCGATATCCGACTTGTTCAAAAGGGCAACGCCGGGTGAAACGAGGTTGCGCACCAACTCGATCTTCTCTTTATAAACCCCTTTGATATTTTCAAGAAACTCCAGGTGGGCCGGCCCAATGTTCGTGATGATGCCGAGATTCGGCTGGGCGATCTGCGTCAGGCGGTGGATCTCGCCCTTGCGATTGGTCCCCAGCTCGATGACGCAGAGGTCGTGCTGGGACTGAATGCTCAAAAGCGTCAAGGGGACGCCGATCAGGTTATTTTGCGTCCCCTGATTCTTGTGAACCTTGTATTTGGCCGACAACACCCAGGCCACCATTTCCTTGGTCGTCGTTTTGCCGCTGGAACCCGTGATGGCGATGACAGGAATATCAAAACGCTCCCTGTGATAACGGGCAAGCGCGCCGAGGGCCATCACGGTGTTGGGAACGTAAACGCTGGCGACATTCTTCTTAATCTTGGGGGCCTTTTCTGCTGCAGAATAAATAACGCCTGCGGCGCCCTGCTTGAGCGCCTGGGGAATAAAGTCATGACCGTCAAAATTCTGCCCCCGGATCGCCAGGAATATCTCTTTAGGTTTAAGCGTACGGCTATCGATGGAAACGCCCGCAAAATGCATCTTTGGCGTTCCGCTCTGCAGCGTCCCTCCTGTCGCCTCCAAAATATCTTTTAAATTGAACATCGAAAATCCTGTTGGCCTGCCATCGGGCCCGCGGGAAAACGCCCCCTAAAGGTTCTTGCGGACCACTTCCATATCGTCGAAGGCAACGACCTTATCGCCCGTGATCTGATAAGCCTCGTGCCCTTTGCCTGCGACCAGAACGAGGTCTCCGGACCCGGCCAGCCCCATGGCGCGACGAATCGCCTCCAGGCGGTCCGGTTCCACAAGATAATTATCCCGTCCCATCCCTTTCAAAATATCCCGGATAATAGCCTGGGGGTCTTCACTGCGGGGATTATCGGAGGTCACCACGCAATAATCGGATAACATGCTCGCCACGCGCCCCATCTTCGGCCGTTTCGTGCGGTCACGGTCCCCTCCGCAGCCAAAGACGGTGATAATTCTGCCATTATGGGCGATAGCGCGTAAAGATTCAAGAACATTTTTCAATGCATCATCCGTATGGGCGTAATCGACAAAAATATGGAAACCCCGCGGGCTCGTGACCCTCTCCAAGCGGCCCGGGACCCGCGTCACCGCTTCTATCCCGCGGCAGATATCTTCCGTCCTTACGCCCTGCGAGACACCGAGAGAAATGGCGGCGAGGATATTATAGATATTGTGTTTTCCGATCAGTTTTGTCTCCAATTCCAGGGCGCCTGCCGGACTCGACACGCACAACCTGGACCCCTGCGCGGTTAACCGGTAATCCGCCGCCTGCACGTCGACGTTTTTCGAAAAACCGTAACGCATGAGGCGGCCGCGGCAAGAGGCGGCAAGCCTGGCGCCGTAGGCATCGTCCGTGTTGATCAGCGACCAGCCGTCGGCACTCAAAGATTCCCTGAACAGCCTCCCTTTGGCATGGAAATAATCCTCCAGGTCCTTATGATAATCCAGATGGTCCTGTGTCAGGTTCGTGAAAACACCTGCGCAAAAAGAAAGTCCGGCCACGCGGCCCTGATGAAGGGCATGAGAAGACACCTCCATGGCGGCATAAACATCCCCTGCCGCTGCCATCTCTTTAAAGATCCTCTGCAGATCCAGGGGGCCCGGCGTCGTATTCCCCAGGGTAACATTCTTGTCGCGCACTTGATAGCCGATCGTCCCTATGAGACCGCATGGCCTGGCTGCGGCCTCCAGAACGCTCTTGATCAAATAGGAAACAGTCGTTTTACCGTTCGTCCCCGTGATGCCGACCAACTTCAGGCGACGACAGGGATCTCCGAAGAAATTCTTGGCCAGGGCGACCAAGGCATTCAAAGAATCCCCTACCACGACACACGGCACCTGAGGGACCGGTGGAACCTTGGACCTGTCCTCCAGAACAATAGCGGCAGCCTGACGCCGGACGGCCTCTTCGACAAAAACATGTCCATCCTGCCGGGGCCCCCGCAAGGCCACAAAAAGCGCCCCTTTGTGGACACGGCGCGAATCCGAAACGATATCGTTGATATCGACATCGTCCAGGCGGCCGAGGACGGCCTTGACCGCGACATTTTTAAAAAGCTCCCGATCACGCATCGGATTTGTCCATAGAAGAAATGATCCGGTCCTCCTGGATCATCTGCCTATATTTCAACACATCTTCGGCGATCATCTTAAAAGCGGGCGCCGAGACGACGCCGCCGTAATAATAAGGCCTGGGCTCGTCGACGATGACGGCAACGGCGATCTGCGGATCATCCACCGGCGCAAAACCGATGAAAGATGCGACGAACTTCGAATGGGAATATGTGCCGTTGGCTTCCACCTTTTGGGCCGTGCCCGTCTTTCCGGCAAACCGGTAAAGCTTTGACTGCGCCATCTTTCCCGTCCCCGTTTCAACGACACTGGCCAGGATCCGGCGCATCCTCTTCGATGTCTCTGGCGAAATAACCTGCCGGACTTCCTCGGGACCATATTCCTTGATGATTTCACCGTGTCTGTCAACGATGGCCTGAACCACATACGGCCTCATATAACGGCCATCGTTGGCGATGGCGGCGATGGCGGCCGCCAACTGCATAGCCGTGACGCAAACCTCCTGGCCGATCGGGACCGCCCCGATAGACGTCTTCGACCAGACAGAGACAGGTTTAAGCACGCCGCCCACCTCCCCCGGCAGACCGCTGGCTGTCGTGGCCCCAAAGCCGAAATTCTTGGCATATTTGTAAACCGCCGCCGGACCGATCTTCTGGGCGATCTTTGTCGTGCCGATATTGCTGGACTGGGCGATCACCTCGCGAAAAGCCAGACTGCCGTAAGGATGCACATCGTGCAACGTATGATTGGCCACGCGGTATTCCCCATTCTCGCAAAAAATCCTGTCTTCCTCCGTAAACCTGCCTTCATCGAGAGCCGCCGAGGCCGTGACGATCTTAAAAACAGACCCCGGTTCGAAATAGTCCGTGACGGCCCTGTCGCGCCTGGCCTCCACAGAATAAGACGACGGAGCGTTCAGATCGTAGGCGGGTCTGTTGACAAGCGCCAGGACCTCGCCTGTTCTGACATCCAACACAACAGCCATCGCTCCCTTGGCGTGGTATTTCTGGAATATCTTGTCCACTTCCCTCTCTGCGATATACTGCACGACCTCATCGATGGTCAAAACCAGCGAATAGCCGTCTGCGGGAGGCTGCAGGGCATCGGCAATCGTCAAATCCCTCTGACGGGCGTCGCGTAGAACAAATGTCCAACCGGGCGTCCCTTTAAGATAGGAATCGAATTTCATCTCCAAACCATCAAGCCCCTGGTTGTCGAGGCCGGCGAAACCAATCACCTGGCCGGCCATCTTCGCATGGGGATAGGAACGCTTGCTCTCCTTGAGAAAATGGAGACCGTCGATATCTTGCGCCCGCACCTTCTCCATGATCTGCCAGTCAAGCTTACGGGCAATCCAGACGAACTGCTTGGGCCGGTTCAATCTCTCCAGGACAAAACCTTCATCCAACCCCAGGATCTCATGCAGCACGCGGGCCGTGCGCGCCTTGTCTTTGACTTGAGGAGGAACGCCGTAAAGAGAAAAGGTGGCGACATTAACAGCCATCGGCCTCATGTTGCGGTCAAAGATATCGCCGCGCTTGGGTTCAAGTTCCACGTAATATGTCTGTTGTTTAGCCGCGAGTTTAAGCAAAAAAGCGGAACGGAAGAGATGGATCGAGACCAGCTGGATGAGGAAAAAAACAAGCAGCCCTAGAAAGACGACGAAGACGAGCGCGATTCGCGAAGATTTGATTTTTAAAAACACGTATACGGACCAAAAGGGCCGGCAAAGGCAATAAGTTTAAAAATTTAACAAGACAAAAACTCCGGATCACTTAACCGTTTTGGCCTCGGCCTGGCTGGGTGCGAATATATTCTGCCTGGCCAGACGCCTCAGGAAGGAAAACGGCGCAAACCCACTTTTTGTACCGGCAGCTACCCGCATCCCTTGAGCCCTGGAAGGCGTGACCCTGACCAACTTAAAGCTCTGCGCCATCTCGTATTGGTTATTATTGTTCATAAAAAGGCTCTTGTCCAGATTCGAGGGCGACTCGAGGCTTGTGAGCGTGAATTCCAAGGATGTCCGGTGATCCCGCATCGACTCCAGCACATTTTCGGCCCGCGTGATCCTGTACCCCAGCTTGACGATTTCCGTCTGCTGAAAAACATAAAGAAGGCTCAAGACCGTGACGATGGCGGTATAAAGGATGCAGCGTGATGTTCTCATGTGTCTCGGTGAAGTATCCCGCGTCCTTCGGCGCGGATCAGGGATCGCCTCATCATGAGGTATGCCGCGGGCGCCGCGGCGCGCCTCATTTGATCCTTTCAACGACCCTCATTTTTGCGCTGCGGCTGCGCGGATTACGGCCGATCTCCTCCGGAGTCGGCCGCATGATCTTTTTAAATACCGGACGGAACCGCTCCGTCCTCACCAATTCGCGAAAATTCTCTTTGACGATCCTGTCCTCAAGGGAATGGAACGAAATGACACAGATACGGCCGCCCTTGTTAAGGTAAAGCGCCGCTTTCTTGAGGGCCTCATCCAAAGAATCCAATTCCCTGTTGACGGCAATCCGCAGGGCCTGAAAGGTCCGCGTAGCCGGATGGATGCGTTGAAAATGGGATTTGTACGGCAGGGCCCGCAGGACGGCGTCTGTCAGTTCCTTTGTCGATGTAATGGGACCATCCTGTCTGGCCCTGACGATGCTGCGGGCGATCCTGCGGGAGAATCTTTCTTCTCCGAACTTCCAAAGAATAGAGGCGATCTCTTCTTCCGTCAGATTGTTCAAGAGATCATACGCCGAGATAAAACCGCTGCGGTCCATGCGCATATCCAGAGGGCCTTCGGCCCTGATGCTAAAACCCCTGGCAGGATTATCCAGCTGAAAAGACGAGATGCCGAGATCGAACAGAAACGCATCGGCCCCTTCGATACCGAGCTGGTCCAGGATCCTGTCGATGCGACGGAAATCGTCATGGACGAAATCACAGTGCGGGCGGCTCTTTTGGAGACGCTCTTTGGCCGCGGCGATGGATTCCTCGTCTTTATCGATCATGATCAGCCGGCCGGACGGCTGCAGGCGCGCGGCCAGGGCGGCGGCGTGCCCGCCCAAACCAAGGGTGGCATCCACGACAACCATGCCGTCCCTAGGATGGATAAACCTCAGGACCTCTTCTTCCATCACCGGCTTATGAAGCGGCTCCTGCATGGCTTCATCGCCTCCCTCTGGACGAGCTTCTCTCTCCAACACGCCGACACATCCGCTGTGACGAGACCACATCATGGGGTCTCTCCAAGATACAAATCAGAAGAACAGTTTAAGGATCCGCGACACCGACATAAACCTGGGATTCAAAACGACGACACCTGTCCTGCAGCCGAGGGCATCCATTTCCCTGGACCAGACGACGCGCCCCAGGAGTTTCAAAGGACCGAAACCGTCGGGGATCTCCAGGGCGATCTCAAAGATCGTCCCTGGAAGAAAAATGCGGGATGTCGCAAGCCCCATCCCAGAACCGCTGACATCTTTGACAAACGCCTCAAGCCTCTCGCCGGTATTGACGTTCTTGACCTGCGTCTTGACGTTGAACAGGGGATTGCGGTAAAAAATCCTGTTATCGCTGCCGGCAGCGGCTTCCATACGGGAAACCATGGTTTGCGTCTTCATCGTCACGCCCTTTCGTGATAAGCCTATTGGCTCTCGATCAGCTTTTCCGCCGTCTCTTCAAATGAATCCAGGTTCGCCTGATAGAATTCGTTCCACGCTTCCTTGGCCCATATCTCAACGCGGCTGGAGACGCCGATGATCACGGCGTCTTTCTTGATGCCGGCGAAATCTTTGAGATAACCCGGGATAAGGATCCTGCCTTGTTTGTCGGGAACGACCTCGATCGCACCGGAAAAATACAAACGGTTGAATTTCCGGGAATCCTGGCGCGTAAAAGGCAGCGCCTTGAACTTAGTCTCGACGGAACGCCACTCTTCTTCGGAAAACATAAACAAACATTTATCGAGACCGCGGGTCAAATAGAATTTCTCGACGAAGTGCGCCTTCGCCACCTCCCGGATGCGCGACGGAAGGATCAGCCGTCCTTTGTTATCGATCCCATGAGCGTATTCGCCGTAAAACATATCTATCCTTGTTCGATTCTGTTAATGCGCGGTGCGCAAAGAATAAAACTGAAGTAAATAGAAATATGAATGGATTTCCACTTTCCTCCACTCTTCTCCACTCGTAACCAAAGTATAGAAAAAATCCCCCACTTTGTCAAGAAATATTCAATTTAATTTTTTATAAAGTTATTATGTTACAAGATGTTGGGCTGAGGGGAGCAGGAGCCTCTCTGAAGAAAAAGAGCTGGATACGGACAGCTTGGATGGGGTATTTTTGAAAGGAGCGCTTCAGAACGATGCGAACATCCGGGGCCTGGAACTCGAAGAAAGAATGCCCTTGACCTTTTGAATATCTTTTTTGATCTGGCTTATGAGCCTGCCCGCATCCGGGAACCTGCGGTCCGGCCGGACTCTGCGCGCAAAACGGACTTCCATCATCTTTCTGTAAACGTTGCGCCGGGTCCCGATCAGAAACACTTCGATATGACGCCTGTCTCCTGCGTAAAATGTCGGCCGCGTTCCCAGATAGACGGCCGCCGCATAGGCGCGGCCGCCGCATAAGGCCCAAGCGGCATAGACCCCGTCCGGGACGAGGACTTCATGTTCCGCCAAGATATTTGCCGTCGGAAAACCAAGAAGCCTGCCGCGGCCGTCTCCTTCGATCACGCGCCCCAGGAGCGCGACGGGGCGGCCGAGGAACTTTTGTGCCGCAACAAGATCCCCTCGGCGGATCTGGGAACGGATGGCGGTACTGCTGACAACACCGCCGGAAATCCTGCGCGGTTTTACCACGTGAAGGGAAAAATCCATCCTGCGACAAAAACGCCCGAGGTCATCCACGCTGCCCCGGGCCCCCCTGCCAAAAACAAAATCCTCGCCCACATAAAGAGAGGCCATGCCCATGCGCCCAATCAGGATTTTTTCCACGAAACCCTTAGGAGACATGGCGGCCAAAAACCTGTTGAAGTCCAAGACATAACAAGTATCGATCCCAGCCTCAGCCAGATAATGCAGTTTAAGCCTCAGGGACATCAAATGAGGGGTTTTTTCATGGCGGCGCACCAAATGGGAAGGATGAAAAGAAAATGTCACGACAGCGCTCTTGAGACCGCGGACGCGTGCCTCGGCGACGACACGACCCAGGATATACTGGTGCCCACGATGGACGCCGTCGAAGACGCCGACGGTAATGACTTTATCGCGCCGCGGAGCTGTCTGTCTGGAGCCCGGGCCAATCCCGTAAACGATCCTCATTGATCTCTCCGGTCGTGATCGCATCCTGGATATGAAAAGGACCGAGGGCCACGCGGCGGATCCGGGAAATCACGCCTCCGACACCCAAGACTTCACCAATCTCCTCCCCCAGCCGCCTGATATAGGTCCCCTTGGAACACTTGACGAAAAAATCGATATCCGGCAATTTCATCCGGACGATCTGCAAATCGTAGATATGGATCGGCCTGGCCTTGCGCTCGATTTCAATGCCTTTGCGCGCCAGCTCATAAAGCCGGCGGCCCTTGTGCTTGATCGCGGAAACCATGGGCGGCACCTGCAGGCGTTCGCCGGTGAATGAAGCGAAAACGCGACGGACCTCCTCCTCACTAATATGCGACGGGTCTTTCTGGGACAAGAGACGCCCCTCGGTATCCCCTGTCGACGTCACCTCGCCCAGATGCAGCGTCGCCTCATAGGCCTTGTCAAAATGGACAAACTTCGAAAAAAGCTTCGTCGCGCTACCGACAAAAATCACAAGAATCCCTGTTGCGACGGGATCCAGGGTCCCGCCGTGCCCCACGCGCTTGGTATTGAGCTTGCGCCGCACCATGTCGACGACATCGTGCGACGTCACGCCCGATGGCTTGTCGATGACGAGGATGCCGTTCTTCATGGACACCGCCTGGCCGTCGCCGAGACGACCTTTGCGATAACGCCCTTGAGAGTGCCCCTCAATGTGCAGCCGCTGGCCATCCTGTGGCCGCCGCCGCCGAAGCCGTGCGCCAGGGCATTGACGTCGACGCGCCCCCGCGAACGGAAATTCACGCGCACCTCCCGGCCCCGCCTGATCTCTTTAAAAAGAAGGGCCACCTCGACGCCGGCGACGGCCCGCGCAAAACGGATGATCTCATCTGTCTGCTCCGATAGAACAGGATATTTTTTGCCGAGGGCCGCCGGCACCTGAACCCAGGCGACCTTGCCGGTACGGTCGCGGCGCATCCCCCGCACGACATCGCCTAAGGCCTTGACGGTCTCGTAGGAAAAATTCTCATAGAGCCGCTGATAGATGCCGTAAACATCCACGCCAAACTCCAGAAGATGAGCGGCCACCCGGTGGGTTTCGGCGGAAGTAGAGGCATAGCGAAAAGACCCTGTATCGGCGAGGATGCCCGTGTAAAGCAGCACCGCCTCCTGCCTGTTGATCCTTACGCCCAACGCCTCAAAAAGGCGGTAGACCATCTCCGATGCGCACGATGCCTTCGGATTCACCCAGTTTATGCTTCCAAAACGAACATTGCTGATATGGTGATCGATATTGATGAGCGGCTTATCCCCCCGGATGGATCTCGACAGCTTTCCGATGCGCGACACATCGGAACAATCCACAAGGACCGCGGCGTCATAAGGAGGAAAAACGGTCCCGCGCCTGATCGTCCGGATGCCCGGCATAAAAAGATATTCCGCCGGTACCTCGTCGTCGTTGATACAATAGACCGTCTTGCCCATCCGCCGCAGAAGGCTGGCGACGGCGAGCTCAGATCCCAAGGCATCCCCTTCGAGATGGATATGGGCGGAGACGACAAAAATTTTAAGATTCTTTTTCTTTAGTTCTGCGATGAGTTTTTTGGGGACCACGGGCTTTTTTCCTCGGTTGAGCGGTTTCCTGTTCCAGTTTTTTGATCTCCTGCAATTGCTGTTCGATCACGATACTGTATTCCGACGAGTGGTCGGCCTTGAAGGCGATCTCGGGCACAAACCTCAGGTTCAATTCCTGTCCCAAGGCACGACGGATATAACCGCTGGCATGCTCGAGGCCTTTGAGGGTCTCCTCCCACTGCTCCGGACTGCCGTAGACGCTGAAATAAATACGCGCAAAACTTAAATCGGGTGTCACCTCGACGCGCGTGATCGTGATGAATCCCAGACGGGGATCTCGTATCTCCTCCTGGATCATGGTACTGACGATCTTTTTGATCTCCCCGGCCACCTTGTCTTTTCTGCTCATATTACTGAACCTCCGATTCGTAGTTGAGGATGGAACCCCGCGGACTGAAGTCCGTGGTCCCTGAATGGATCCTCCTTCGCCAAGCTGCTTTCACGCTTGGCTTCGGAGAGATCATCCGCAGACGAGTCAACCACGGACGACAATCCAGTGACATCGCGCCGAAGCAATCTTTTCGCATTCCTCCACGGGCCTGCCCTGGCCTCCTGCGAAGGCGGATGAGACACTCATGGAACCGTTCGCAGCATGTCACGACGTTCGCCAGGACCCTGCGCTTTCCCTGCAGGGAATGGCTCGCCGGTATGCTCAAAGACATAATCCGGACTCCGCCAATCATGGACGCACCATCATCTTTTTGGCCAGGGCAAGCTCCTCATTTTTTTCTTTGAGCTTACCGTCCACCTTCGCATAAAGCAGGGTCGTCAGGATCTTCTTGAAATGCGGTCCCGGCCTGGCCCCCAGGAATGCCAGGTCTTCCCCGCGTACGTGCAGCCGCGTGCCGTGATGGACAACAAGATAATCCCGGATCCGGTCTTTAACCCGTTTCTTCACGCTCAAGGCATAGACCAAAACGACAACCTCATAAGCCAGCGGTTCCAAGAGACGATAGACCTCGCTCGGCCTAAAGTCCTGTTTCGCCAACCGGCGCTCCAAAACGGCGGAGTTCTTTCTGTAGGACAGGACCCTGCGGCTCTCACCCTTGTGAAAAGCAAACGCCAGCATCGTCTCTTTGAGGCGCCTCAATGCCAAACCCTCGAAAAAGAGACACATCAACATCACATAGGTATCAAGGGACCTTTTATGGGCCGCATGCGCGGCGAACCAGCGTGCCGCCTTCTGCATCCTTGTGTACGCCGCATTCCAACCCTCCCGATACACCAGCCCCGGCGATATAAAAGAATATCCGCAAAGCCCCCAAAGCCGTTTAAGAACAGGCACCGGCCGGCGTTCTTTGAAGATCAAAACCAATTCATCGCGCAGACGGTGCTTCTGGACGCAAAAAAGCATCCGGCGCGCCATGGCCTGACGGATCCACGAAAGGGTGCGGGGCTCCAGGCGGAACAAAAATCTCCTCTCAAAGCGCACCGCCCGCAGGATCCTCGTTGGATCATCGATAAAACTCAACGGGTGCATGGCCCGGATCGTTTTGCTCTCTAAATCCCGGCGGCCGCCGTAAAAATCGAAAACTTCGCCGTAACAATGCCGATTGATGCCGATGGCCATGGCATTGATGGTAAAATCCCGGCGGAAAAGGTCATCCTTGATCCCGCCTTTCGAAACACACGGCAGTGCGGCAGGCTTCTCGTAAATCTCTTTTCTCGCTGAAGCGATATCCGCTTTGAAACCCTCCAATCCGTGCAGGGTCGCCGTTCCAAAACGTCCGTGCGCGACAACTTTAAGTGAAAGCCGACGGCCGCACTCCTGGGCAAAACGGATACCGTCGCCTTCGACAACAAGATCGATATCGAAATGACCGCTGCCCAGCAGAAGATCCCTGACAAAACCGCCGACAAGATAAACCCGGAGCCCCTGTTCGTCTGCCAAGGCTCCTGCGTAACGGATGAAATCGACCGTCGGCGCCGGCAATGTTTTAAGTTTTTGAGTCAGCGCATTCTTCATGTTTTTGTTTTAGAACTTAAAGCTTACAACTGTTCTTACCCTCTCGGATGGTACATCTTGTGGATCGACCTCAAGCGGTCCTTATTGATGTGGGTATAAATCTGCGTCGTCGAAATGTTCGCATGCCCCAGCATCTCCTGGACGGAACGCAGGTCCGCCCCGCGCTCCAGAAGATGCGTGGCGAACGAATGTCTCAGGATATGCGGCCGGATGGGCTTTTTGATGCGCGCCTTCCCGGCATATCCTTTGATCAGTTTCCAAAGCGACACCCGCGAGATCCGCCTGCCTGAACGGTTTAGAAAAAGTTCCTGAGCGCCGCTCTTGGCCAGCCGCGGCCTCACCTTTTCCAGATAGCGCGCCACCGAGGCCACAGCTTTTGTCCCCAGGGGGACGATCCTTTCTTTTCTCCCTTTTCCCAGGCAACGCACGAAGCCGACATCCGCGTTAAGATCCGTCAAGCGAAGGCCGGCCACCTCCGAAACCCTCATCCCCGTCGCATACATCACTTCCAGGATAGCCCGGTCCCTGATTCCCTGTGGTGTGTTGATGTCCGGGGCTTCGATGAGGCGCTCGACCTCGTCGAGGTTCAGGACATCGGGGATCTTCTTCCAAAGTTTCGGGGAATCGATATAACTGGAGACATCGCTTTTGATCAGCTTCTCCCGTGCCAAGAAACGATAAAACATGCGCAGGGCGGCCAGGGCGCGCGAGATCGAATTCACGCAAAGACCTTTGTCTTTCTGGTGAAGCATGAAATCGCGGATGTCCTCGCGGGAAGAAACGGAGATGCTTTTTTTTGAGACAGCTTCCAGAAAACCGATGTAATCCTTGAGATCGCTGCGGTAGGCCAGGATCGTATTCTTCGACAGCCCGCGCTCAACGCTCAGGTAATCCAAAAAAAGATCGACATATTTGTCCATATTCACCCAAGTTCACGGCCGATGGTCGTCTGCGGGCCGTGGCCGGGATAAACGATCGTCTCGGCCGCGAGCCGGCTCAAACACACCAGGGATTCCTCGATCTTACGACTGCTGGCCCCGGGATAATCCGTCCTTCCGATACCGTTGCGGAAAAGCGTATCCCCCGAAAACAGGACGCCATGCCCGAAGAGACACACGGATCCCCGCGTGTGTCCCGGCGTATGGATCACACTGAACGTCAACTCATCCAATGTCACTTGATCGCCGTCGCGCAAAAGACGCGCCGGCGTGACGGGCTCAAAGGTGCCGAAAAAAATCGTCGTTATGTTCTTCGCCGGGTCCGACACAATCTCCAGGTCTTCCTCGTGAATATAAACAGGGAGCCCCAGGGCGGCATCCGCCTTGATATGGTCGATATGACCATGGGTATTCACGATGAAACGGGCCTCAAGACCATTGTCTTCAAGGCAACGCCTGATCTTGTCGGCGTCATCTCCGGGATCGATCACAAAAGCGCGGCCGCGGCTGTTTGACACGATGTAACAGTTCGCCTTCAACTCGCCGACAACAACGGAAAAAACCTTCATGATGGATCAGGCTTGAGATGCGCCTTCATCTTTGTCGAGTCGAATTCCCTGTTGACGCAGCTCAACATCCTCTCGGCCGTATAGCGGAAACGGCGCGCATCCTCCGTCGACAACCCGGGCTTCGACTGGATCTGCTTCTGAAGGGCCTGCGTCTGCTTGGCATAAACGGACAACGCGGCGGCCTGATCGTCCTTCAGATATGTCATCATCTTCTCGAGGTTGATGAGCGACTGGTTGACACACTCCAGGACTTTCTTGTCCGATGCCCTGTCATTGAGCGCCGTCACCAGTTCCTGGTTCCACGACTTCCAGTACGCGAAATACTGCTTGTACATCACGCTGTTCGGAAACGGATGGGCGCCATAATCCCTCGGTGAGACGACCATGACCTCATTGGAAGTCTGCGTCTTGCGTTTGCGCGTGAATTTCTTGCGCAGGGTCTCGCAGCCGGAAGCCTGCAGGATAAACATCAAAACCAGACACACCGTCATGCCCCTGATCAATAATCTCATTTCTTCTCTCCTGTCATATGGCGAAACGCCTCTTCATCAAGAATGGAAACATTGAGCTTTCGGGCTTGGTCATATTTTGAACCCGGGTTTTCTCCGACGACAACAAAGCTTGTTTTTTTGCTGACGGACGAAGTGACCGTACCCCCCAGGGAGGTCACGAGCTCTTCGGCGGCGCGCCGCGTCAGGTGTTTCAGTTCGCCGGTAAAAACGAAGGCCTTACCGGCCAGCACGGCAGACACCTGCCTGTCCGGCTCTTTCATATTGAGACCCGCGTGGCGGAACTTGCCGATCAGGATGGATGTCTCTTTTCTGTGGAAAAAATCATGGACGGACGAGGCGATCGCCTCCCCCACCTCATGGATATTGAGAAGATCATCAAGGGTCGCTTCTGCAAGACGATCCATGGTGCCGAATGTCCGCGCCAGGACCTCTGACGCCTTTTCACCGACATGACGGATACCCAGGCCAAAAAGGAGGCGGGAAAGCGGCCGGCCCTTACTCTCCTGAATGCCCTCATAAAGGTTCTGCGCTTTTTTCTCCTTAAAAAGCTCCAGCTTCAAAAAATCGTTTTTTGCCAAACGATAGATATCGGAAAAATCCCTGACGAGCTTCTGACGCACAAGTTGCTGGACAACAGCCTCCCCCATGCCTTCGATATCCATGGCGGCGCGGGACGCAAAATGGATGAGACGACGTTCCACCTGCGCCGGACACAAGGGATTAACGCAGCGATAAGCCACCTCTTCTTCTTTCTCCTTGATGACGGCGGCGCCGCAAGAAGGGCACTTGACCGGAACATAAGAACTTTTCTTTGCGCCCGTATGCGCCTGCGCAACGACCTTGACGACCTTCGGAATGACGTCGCCGGCGCGCTCCAAAAGCACCCGATCGCCTTCATGAACCCCCAGACGCGCGATCTCGTCGAAATTATGCAGGGTGGCGTTGCTGATGGTCACGCCGGCGCAAGCGACGGGTTCCAGCTCGGCCACAGGCGTCAGGACACCCGTCCTGCCGACGCTGACGGCAATGCGCCTGATCTTCGTCGTCGCCTGCTGGGCGGGAAATTTATAGGCCATGGCCCAGCGAGGGCTCTTCAAGGTTTCACCGAGCCGCTGCTGCTGATCCAAGGCATTGACCTTGATCACAATACCGTCAATCTCGTAATCCAGGGTATTGCGTTTCTCCTGCCACTTGCGGCAAAAATCAAGGACCTCTTCGATGTCCGCGCAGACCTTCGACTGCGGATTGACCGGCACGCCCCAGGACCGCACCCTATCGAGAAAATCTTTCTGGGAGACAAAAGTCCCGGGCGCACAATCCCCCTTGGAGTGTGCGTAGAACATGAGTCTGCGCCGGGAAACGATCTTCGGGTCAAGAATCTTAAGTGTCCCTGCCGCGGCGTTCCTTGGATTGGCGAACAGGGTCAGCTCGTCGTCCTTGCGTTCGTTATTCATCTCCAGGAAATCCTTACGGGACATAAACGCCTCCCCGCGGACCTCGATGAGCGATTTTGGGCCGTCCATGAGGACAAGCGGGATGGCGCGGATCGTCTTGACGTTCGACGTCACATCCTCCCCCGTCTCGCCGTCCCCGCGCAAGGCCCCGATGGCCAAAGCGCCGTTCTTATAGGTCAGATTCACACTGACGCCGTCAATCTTGAGCTCTGCCAGAAATTCAACCTTCGTGCCGGCCCCGAGCGCTTTGGCGACGCGCCGGCGCCACTCCATAACTTCATCGAACGTATAGGCGTTGTCCAAGGAATACATCTTCCTGCGGTGCCGGACGGTCGCAAAACCGGGCACCGGCTCGCCGCCGACGCGCCGGGCCGGGGAATCCGGGGTCGCCCACTGAGGGTGTTTTGCCTCCAGCTCCTCCAGCCGTTTAAGCAGGTCGTCGTATTCCTTATCGGATATTTCCGGCTGGTCGAGCACGTAGTATTGATACTCATGGTGCCGGATATCCTGACGCAGTTTTTCAATTTCTCTTTTGGCTTCCATAAGAAAAAGATCACCTGCCGACGTAAAGACGGCTGGCCAAGGTTTGTGGAAGGCCGGCCGCCATCATTTTGTCTGCGGCCCTTTTCACATCGTAATCAAGACGCCAAAATTCAAGGACGAGATCAACATCGTCAAAAATACAAAAACAAGTCCTGGGATCTCCGTCGCGCGGCTGGCCGACGCTGCCGACATTGACGATATAGCGTTCGCGTTTATCAAGTTTCCTGCTGCCGGACGCCGGAATACCAACAACACCATCAGAAGTCTCGGCGAAAATCCCGGCCTGGTGCAGGTGTCCCACAAAACAAATGCTTTTTTTCAAGGCATAAAAAGTCTTGGCGGCGCGATGCCGGTCCGTCATGTAATCGAAGGCCTCAGGATGATCCAGCGTCCCGTGCACAAGACAAAAATCGCCCTCTTCCTGCACGAGCGCAAGACCATGCAAAAACATTTTTTCCGACGAAGAAAGCCTTTTTTTCGTCCACTCAACAGCTGCGGCCGCCGCTTCGTTAAAATAATCGGTCGTCAAATCTCCTAAAACAGCCCAGTCATGGTTACCGCAAACCATGACGGCACCCAGCGATGTCAAAAGCCTTATGCAGGCCGACGGGTCAGCGCCGTAACCGACGATGTCTCCGACAAAAAAATACCGGCCGATATCCACGCCTGCCAAATGGTCCAGCACAACTTCAAGGGCTTCGAGATTCGCGTGAACATCCGAAAAAATAGCATAGCGCATATCTCAGAAAGCAATCTCAAAACCTTTAAACTCGCCCGTGGCAGACTGCCAATCAACTGTCTTGTCGGATATATAACCGGAAAGATGATCCTCAATACGACGCAAAAAATCCTTAAGCAGCTCTTCGTCCCCTTCGGCGGCAATCTCCACATCGCCGGAACTTAAATTCTTGACCCAGCCGGTTATGTGCGATGACTGCGCCAGGGACCTGGCCGTATAGCGGAAACCAACCCCTTGGACCTGGCCGCGGAATATGACATGCAGCCGCTTTGTCATGTCGAAAACATTAAGGTGGTCGGCACTTGTTCGGCCTGCTCGCCTTATCGGCTCGCGACGGCCTCACAAGTACTCGACAATTTTTTCCTTATCGGAAAAAATTGTCGGGGAGGTGGGATTTGAACCCACGACCTTTTGGTCCCGAACCAAACGCGCTAGCCAAACTGCGCTACTCCCCGGAATAAACGCTTATCCTGAATCCGTGCAATCTCTTCTGGAAATCTATACCATCAAAACCGTCGAAGCCTTTTTTCAACGGCCTCAAATCAAAATATTTTAACATAAAGGAAGATTACTGACAATGGCAGCGAATGTACGTCCTAACTCCCCTCCCGGCCGCTATCGAGACTCATCCTGGCCATCATATCGACCTCGATATTGACTTGAGAACCCGATGCCTTCTTCCCCAAGGTCGTTGCCGTGGCCGTATGAGGAATAAGAGAAACGGAAAAACACCCGCTTCTCTTTCCGGAAACCGTCAGGCTGACGCCATCCACGGCGATGGACCCTCTCAAGAATATATACTTCAACAACGAAGGAGAAACGGCGATCCAAAGGATCTTCTGTCCGCCCGTCGCCCTTCTGGACCTGATGACGCCTATCCCGTCCACATGGCCGCTGACGATATGCCCTCCGATCCTGTCCTGGGCCTTCATGGCGCGCTCAAGATTGACGCGCACACCGGGTCGCGCGGCTTTCAGGGTCGAGAGACCGACAGTCTGCGGCATAACGTCAAAAAGAAACCGGCCAGGACCTGTCTCGACGACAGTCAGACAGACACCGTCGACGCTCACGCTGTCTCCAACCTCGGTATCCTGGCAAACCTGAACAGCCTCGACACCCAGACGGACGCATCCACCCCTTTTTTGGGCGCAGGCGATAGTCCCGATCTCTTCTATGATGCCGGTAAACATGGAACTCCTCTAAGAATAGAGCAAGTCGCCTTCGATGAAAAGATCCCTGCCTATCCTCCGCATCATCATCTGTTTGACGCTTACGGCTTTTTGAGGCGCATCTACCCCGCGTCCGCCAATGGCCCCCAAGGCCTGCCGCCCGCCGATGATCATGGGGGCGGCGTAAAAGACGATCTTATCCGCAAGGCGCTCATCCAGGAAGGCGCCTGTCAGGGCCGCTCCGCCTTCGACAAGAAGATGGCGGATATCCATGGCATGCAGATGCCTCAAAAGATCGGCCAGATCGACGCCTCTGGAGTTTTTTTTCGTATGGAGAACCTTGACCCCGCGCGTCAAAAGGGCTTTCTCTTTGACCTTATTGTGTGTGGCCGTCGCGACGACCACGGGCTGGCGCGTTTTAAGCAGCCGGGCCGACAACGGCAACCTCAAAGTTGTATCCGCGATGACTTTGGTAAGGCGGTGGCCGCCATCAGCTTCAAGACCAGGATCGTCTTTTAAAACCGTCCCGATACCGACCATAATGGCATCGTAATATCTTCTCATATGGTGCGCATGCCGGCGCGAGGCGTCACAGGTGATCCATTGCGAGCGGCCGCTCCGGGTGGCGATCTTGCCGTCAAGGGATGCGGCGACTTTTATGGTCACGAGCGGCCGCTGACGGCGCATGGCGCAAAAGAAAGGCTCGTTCAGGCGGAAAACATCCTTTTCCAATATCCCGACGGCCACACGAATGCCCCGGCGGCGCAAGAGACGGATGCTTTTACCGCAGGTCAACGGATTAGGATCCTTGGAGCCGATATAAACCTCCCGGATTCCCGAAGAAATAACAGCATCGACGCAAGGGGCTGTCCGGCCGAAATGAAAACAGGGTTCAAAGGTGCAGAATAATGCGGCGCCGCGCGCCTTCCCTGAGGCCTCTTTAAGTGCCAAAACCTCAGCATGCGGGGCTCCGGCCTTATGATGGAATCCCTCGCCGACGACATGGCCGTTTTTAACAACCACGGCGCCCACAAGAGGATTCGGAAATGTCTTTCCCTTGGCGCGAGCCGCAAGCTCCAGCGCCCGGCGCATATACGCGTCTATGGCTTGAGCCTGCATTTGACCTCTTTCAACTTCTCAACATAAACATAAGGGAGATGCACGCGCCCGATCTTGGCCTCGCTCTTGGCTTCCCCGTGGCAATCCGACCCGCCGGTCACCAGAAGACCGAACTTATCCGCCATCTTCTCGAATTCGTTACGCTGGGACTCGGTATGCTCCGAATAGTAAGCCTCGATCCCCATGATCCCGTCTTTGACAAAATCTTCGATAACAATATTGGAGGGCAAAAGATACGGGTGGGCCAGGACTGGAATGCCGCCCACATGCCTGATCCACTGAATGGCTTCGCCGGGCGTCATCTTGAACTTCGCCACATAGGCCGGCCCCTTATCACCGATAAACCTCGCAAAAGCCTCGCCCGCTGTCGCCACATACCCTTTATTGACGAGCACCCGAGCCACATGCAGACGCCCCACGCTCCCTGGTTCCGCCAGATCAAAAACCTCCTGGGGATCCACAGGCATATGCAGATGATGGAGCTTGCGGCACATTTCATGGACGCGGCGAACACGCACCTCCTGCATCTTGCCGAGCATCGCCAAAAACGGCTTATGCGTCTCGTCGATAAGATACCCAAGAATATGGATCTCGACGCCGCCGCGTTCCGCCGTCATCTCGATCCCTGAAAGAACCTCCAGCCGCTCGCCGGCCGCGCGGATCGCCGGCGCAATGCCTGATATGTTATCGTGATCGGTAATGGCAATGCAGGAAAGACCTGCCGCAGCAGCTTCCTCGACAAGGCGCTCGGGAGAATAGGTACCGTCTGAAAAATGGGTATGAACGTGAAGATCGGCAAATTTCATCATAAGACCAGGATTGAGGAAGACTCGACCACCAGAGGGCTGGACAGGGACTGACGCTTATTTATCAGGCGCAGCGGCCCCCTTGGTCTTGTTGATCTTGTCCAGGATGCCGTTAACGAATTTTCCGGATTCCAGATCACCGAACTTCTTGGCGAGATCAACCGCTTCATTAATGGCCACTTTAGGGGGAATATCCGGCCTGAAAAGCAGTTCAAAGGTCGCCAGCCGCAGGACATTCCTATCGACGGTCGCCATACGCTCGATCTGCCAGTTCGTGGCGCATTCCGAGATCTTGCCGTCCAGCTCGGCCAAGCGAGAACCGATATCACGGCTGAGAGATGCGGCGAAGGTCTTGACGGCCGGGTCCTCGTCTGCGGCATTCATCGCAAAGAAGTCATCCGCAAGATCGGCAACGGTCACGCCGCGGACGTCGGCCTGGTACAAAAGTTGCAGCACCAGTTCCCTGGCTTTTGTGCGCTTACGCATAAGAACGGTTGCTCAGATTTTAAAAAAGATTACAGAGTTAAAATCAAGTTCTTGCCGGCACTCCCGGCAAAAACTATATTATATCCAGCAGATTCACCATTTCAATAGCATTTAATGCCGCATCCTTGCCCTTGTTTCCGCCCTTGGTGCCGGCGCGCTCGATCGCCTGTTCCATCGTATCGGCGGTAATAACACCGAAGATAACCGGGACCCCCGTCTGCACAGAAACCGACGCAATGCCTTTGGCGGCTTCGGACGCAATAAAATCGAAGTGCGGCGTGTCCCCGCGGATGACCGTCCCCAGACAAACAATGGCATCAAACTTCTTGGAACGTGCCAAGTGCATGGCAATCGTCGGGATCTCAAAGGCCCCCGGCACCCAAAAAATTTCGACTTCCGCTTCTTTGGCGCCGTGCCTTCTGAGCGTATCACAACACCCTTCCAGAAGGGCCTTCGTCACGAAATCGTTAAACCGCGAAACCACCACACCGAACTTCTTGGCCTTGACCACCAGACTTCCTTCGTTTACTTTGTACATATGACCCCCTTTAATCCCCGCCCCTGGCGGGGATTAGACCCTTCGCTTATTCGGTATTACCTGGCTCAATCGGATGAACCATGCGAAGGCCTACCCCCTTGTGGGGTTAGCCCTAAGCGTATCTTGAAAATTTATATCTGCCCGCCGAATCTCTGATGAGTCTGGGTGTAGATATAAATTTTCAAGATGCAAACGCTAAGGGCCAACCTTTTTATTCCATCACTTAATCACCAACCACTAGTCAAGCCAATGACCCAGCTTTTCCTTTTTCGTCTCGAGATATTTCCTGTTCGTTTCGGACCGCTCCGTATGGATCGGCACGCGCTCGACGATATGGAGCCCGTAACCTTCCAGGCCGACGATCTTGCGCGGATTGTTCGTCAAAAGCCGTATCTTCCTGGCCCCCAGGTCGGAAAGAATCTGGGCGCCGATCCCGTAATCGCGCAAATCAGGAGCAAACCCCAGGGCCTCATTGGCCTCTACCGTATCCAACCCGCTGTCCTGAAGCGCATAGGCCTTTAATTTATTGGCCAAACCGATGCCGCGGCCTTCCTGTTTCATGTACAAGATGATACCCCTCTTCTCGGCCGAAACGAGCTGCATCGCTTTTTTAAGCTGCGCCCCGCAGTCGCAGCGCAAAGAACCAAAAACGTCGCCGGTGAGGCATTCCGAATGGACCCGCACAAGGACAGCCGTATCCTCCTTCTTGCCGTCCTCCAGCCCCATGCACAGGGCCAAGTGATGCGTCTGGTCCAGGAGGGATTCATAAAGGATCATCTGGAACAGACCGTAAGGCGTCGGGAGCTTTGTGGCGGCGATCCTTTTGACGAGGATCTCTTTCTTTCGCCGATATTCGATCAGGTTCTCGATCGAACAGATCTTGAGCCCGTGTTTCTTTGAAAACACCAGAAGGTCGGGCAGCCGTGCCATGGTGCCGTCTTCATTCATGATCTCGCAGATGACGCCTGCCGGATACAATCCTGCCAGCCTTGCCAGGTCGATGGAAGCCTCGGTATGGCCGGCGCGGACCAAGACTCCGCCTGCGCGCGCGCGCAAGGGAAAAAGATGACCCGGCTTGATGAAATCCGAAGGCTTGGCAGCGGACGAAATAAGCCTGGCGATCGTATGGGCGCGGTCATGGGCGGAGATACCCGTCGTCACACCCTCGCGCGCATCGACGGAAACCATCCATGCCGTCGAATACGGATCTCGCTGAGGCGCCTTTTCTTTCGTGAAGAACATCGGAAAGATCTCAAGTGTATTCAACCGCTCTTCTTCCATGGGCATGCACACCAGGCCGCGGCCGTATTTGGTCATGAAATTAATATGCTCGGGCTTCACAAACTCCGCAGCCATGACGAGATCGCCCTCGTTCTCGCGATCTTCGTCATCGACCACGATGACCATCTTTCCTTCTTTGAGGTCCTTCAAGATTTCTTCAATGGAATTCAGGCTCATGCATCCCTCTTTATAGACCTTTCCGACGAGGATCCATCGGACTCACAACGCGGGTACTCGCCCCCCGCTTCAATGTTTCTGATCCACCCGCCACAAAGCATCGGCGGGTTTTCCGCCTCGGCCTGGCTTCAGCCAGGCCAGGGCGGATCCGCCTTCAGCGGAAATTCGCCCAGACAGCTTATGTCACTTGCGCTCCATAAGCTGTGGGCTCATTAAAAAATCCCGAAGCCAAAAACAGACTTCGGGATAAATGACAATACCATACCAACCGGTTGTCCTGATCTTCTCTCGTCTAGGCTTTAGATCCTTCGCAGCCATCCATCTTGCATGATAACCGCTCAGGATCACCCGAAAAAACTGGGTGACTATTGGCCCAAGAATCTCACTTGGTCTGCCCTCACCGTTTTGATTCGCTTTCGCGAATGCAAAACGAATCAGTGGGGGCTCGCAGGCTTGTCCCGTTAGAAAGCTGTATTGCACGTTTCTAACGGGGCTAACTGCCAGCCGGGACTTTCACCCGTGTCCATCGACGCTTCCGCGATGGGCTATCCCGAAGATCGTTTTATAAATATATCATCTTACGCCAAATTGTCAAGCGGTTCGTTTCGGTGTATAATGGAACTCCAATCCGGTTGCAAGCCGGGTTCCCATTTAACGACATATTTAAGGCCAAATCTCCTAGGCAGCAAATCGTGGTTTGGCCGCAAAAGTCAACCCATATTCCCTGGCCTTTCCCGAAGGGCAGGCCGGGGCTTGTTCCAGGTTGCTCTAAGCAGCCACAACACTCTGCGCCCTAAAGGGCGGAGCTTTAGGCCGCGCAGAGTGAACGTCTATGATCGAAAAAACCATTGCCGGGATCCTGAAATACAGACATCTGACGCTTGCCGTGGCCGAGTCCTGCACCGGAGGCCTGATCGCCTCCAGGCTTACGGACATCCCGGGCAGCTCCGGCTATTTTGTCGCCGGCATCGTGGCCTACGCCAATGAAGCCAAGATCAAAACCCTGGGAATCGACCATGAAACAATCAGAAAATTCGGCGCCGTTTCGCGTCAGACGGCCATGACCATGGCCCAGAACGTCCGCCACCTCTTCGGCGCCCACATAGGCCTGGCCGTTACGGGTATCGCCGGTCCCGGCGGCGGGTCAACAGCCAAACCTGTTGGGACGGTTTTCATCTCTGTCAGCCTGGGCCGCCGGACATATTTCAAAAAATACCAGTTCCATGGCACCCGTCTTGAGATTAAAAAACTCGCCAAAAACGCCGCCCTTGGACTCCTAAAAGAATGTCTCAGTTGAAACGCCTCTTCATCGCGGTCGAGCTCCCTGAAGAGATCAAGGAATATCTCGGCAGCGCCGTCCGGACGCTTCAAAAAACAGGAGCGGATGCCAAATGGGTGGAGCCCAAAAATATCCACCTGACCCTGAAATTCCTCGGCCCAACTCCAACCGACGCAATCCCGGCGATCTACAAGGCCATGACAGACGCCTCAGATAACACGCGCGCTTTGCCGACTTCCCTGGAGATCTTTGGAGGCTTTCCCTCTCTGACGGCGCCGCGTGTCTTATGGATCTCTCTTGCCGACAAAGAAAAATACCTGGAACATGCCGTCCAAAGGCTGGAATGTTTGCTCGCAGGTCTCGGTTTCGCCGAAGAAAACAGGCCCTTCAAAGCCCATATCACCTTAGCGCGTCTGCGCTCGCCCCGCAACCGTCTGAGTCTGGCTGAAGCTGTCCAAAAATTCCAAGCTGCCATGGAGCACCCCGCTTTCAAAATAGACAATATCACATTGTTTGAAAGCGTTCTCAGCCCCAAAGGTCCCGCCTATTCAGTCGTAGAACAAATCAAACTGAAAACCCAAGGTAAACCCCTTTAGAGAACTTTGCTCTCTAACGTGGTAAATCACCAATAACCCTGCCTTTGGCCCTGGCCTCGGCCTGCCCCTGGCCGGAGGCCGAGGGCAAGGCCAGGGCCGAGGCCAAGGCAGGCAGGCAAGATACAAAATACAAACAAGTTCTAATAACCAATAATCAAAAAAAGCAAAAAGCCTTTTTTTGTTTGGTTTTTGAATTTTGGTGATTGATTATTGTTTGGTGTTTGTTTCTTGGAGCTTGATTATTTCATGGGGGGCAGCCTTTCCAGGCTTATTCACGCAGGGAAAAGGCTATTCCAGAAAAGAAAGGATCTCGGACTTCGAAGAAAGCACGAACTTGATGTACATGCCGGAGAGGAACTTCAGGTCGGATTCGGCGATGAAATCCTCCGGATTGGTTGTGGCCACGACGAGCATATTATTTTCCACCCGGATCGGAAAAACGCAATATTTTCTCAAGGCGTCCATCGGAACACACGAAACAGCCTCCGGAGAAATATCCTGTTCCACCAGGCGCACATACGGAATACTGTACTGCAAAGAGAGCCCTTCCATCAGGTCAGACTCGGCAATATAGCCTTTATCGATCAAAATCTCCCCGAGGGACTTCATGGAATTCCTCTGTTCGTCCATGGCCGAGTGAAGCTGATCGAAAGTAATCAGCCTGCGGCCGATCAAAAACTCGCCCAAACGGGAACCATATTGGCGGGCAAGCGCGCTGTCAAGCTTCTCTTTTGTCGTAAAACCCAAATCAACAATGATCTCGCCCAAAAGTTTTTTTTCGCGCCTCTGGGTCTCCAGGGCCTCCAAAAGCTGGCTCTCGGTCAATAAACCGTTTTCAACAAGAAGGTCGCCTAATTTTCTCGGGATTTTTGCCATAGATAACCTACTCCAATGCAAGCACGCGGTCTACTTCGTCCTGGGTCGTCAACCCCTGCGCGATAAGCGGCTCAATTGATCTGGAAAATGAAATCATCCCTTGTTCCAGAGCGGCCGTCTTCAACTCATTCGACGAGGCCTTTTGAAGGATCAGCTGACGCAAGGGCTCGTTGATACGCAATACCTCAAAGATCCCGGTGCGCCTCTTGTAGCCGGTATTGGCACACTGCACGCATCCTTTCCCCTTGCAGATCTTGCACACAAGCCTCACCAGACGCTGTGTCACGACACCCGTCAGGGCTGTCGCCAGGAAAAAAGACTCGACACCCATATCCAGGAGGCGCACGATCGTATTGACGGCATCGCGGGCATGCAATGTCGAAAAAATCAACGAACCCGCCAAAGCCGCCTGAAGCGCCGTGCGTACGGTCTCAACGTCCCGGATCTCGCCGACAGCGATGATATTCGGGTCCTGGCGCATGATGGCGCGCAGCCCCGAAACAAACGTCATGCCGAACTCATGGTCCACCTGGATCTGATTGACCCCCAAGAACTTCACCTCCACGGGATCCTCGATCGTACAGATGTTCTTTTCGCGCGTGTAGATGTGTTTCAGGACCGAATACAAAGTCGTCGTCTTGCCGGAACCCGTCGGACCGCTGATCACGACAAATCCTTCGGGCTTGTAAATCATGTCGTCGAGGCTCTGCTGGATCTCATGGGGCATCCCCAGATCATCCAAATTCATGCAATATTTGTTGCGGTCCATGAGCCTCATGACGATCTTCTCGCCAAGGATGGTCGGCATGGTCGCCACCCTGATGTCGTATTCCACATTTTCAAACAGGAACGAAAACCTGCCGTCCTGTTCCCGCCGCCTCTTGGTGGGGTCCATCATCGCCATGATCTTGATGGCGTTGATCAAAGATCCCAACCGGGTCTTCTCGTGGCTGATGCGCTCGGCGTCTTTTAAAATACCGTCGACCCTAAAACGGACGACGATTTCTTCCTCTCCCGAGTTCACGATAGGTTCCCAATGGATATCGGTCGCCCGTTCCTTGATGCCCCGCTGGATAAAACTATAGACCATGTCCAGCGTTTCCTGACGGACTTCCTGCCTGCGCTCTATGCCACCCCTGTCTTGTTCAAAAGCCATAAGCCCTTTCTCTGCGACGCCTTCTTGTTGCGCCCATCCGGACAAAATCTGCCTTGTTTAACGATCAACTCCTGCCTTCTCGGAAAGGCGGGACTTGCTACGGGTTGATGTTGAGCCGTCTTACCCCTGTTTTAAACGGGGTTTTGATCGACAAATGCATAAAAAATCCCTCTTCCCTCCGCCAGGACACGGCAAAGGCTTTAAGAACATTTCTGACCCGCATTTACCCCGTTAGAAATATAATTTCTAACGGGGTAAAGTAATACCATTGTAACAAAAAGGAATTTTCAGAGCAAGTCATTTTTGATTGCCTGCCTGGCCCTATAGTTTTACCAGCAACCCGAGCAGGCGCAAAACAGCCTGCGCGTAGAGACCGCACAGAAGATCATCAAGCATAATGCCTGTACTGCCCGCCAACCGCTCAAGCCGCCGGGCCGGCGGCGGCTTCAAGATATCGAAAAGGCGGTACAAAACGAACCCCAAGACAATGACGGGCCAGGTCAGCCTCAGGCCTAAAAATACCAAAAATATTCCTGCAACCTCATCGATGACGACAGGCTTAGGGTCCTTTGTCCCGAAAACACCTTCGGCACGACCGGCGACCAGAAATCCAATGAGGGTTACGGCCGCAAAAGCACACACATGTCCAATCGTCGTCTCAACACCGATAGCCAAATACAGCAACATCCCCCCCGCGCTCCCCCATGTCCCCGGCGCAAACGGCATTTCTCCAAGATAGAAAAAAGTGGCCAGAAGTTTGATCAGATGTCTCTTCATAGCGTCCTGATGAGATGACGGTTCCGCCAGAGATAAACCAACCCTGAATAAACCGTAAAAAACACAGCCAGACCGATCATGATATGGATACCCATGCGGAAGGAAGATTCAAGCGTCTCGTTCCAAAAAGAAAAGTAAGATCCTGACTCTTTGAGGATAAGAAAAATAAGGATGCAGATGATCGCTCCCATCTGGGAGACGGTCTTATGCTTGCCGGCGTTCTCCGCCGCGAGGACAACACCCCGCCGGAGCGCAAAAATCCTCATCCCGGTGATCAGGAATTCACGCACGACGATGACGACAACCACCCATGCCCCCATCAGCTGCAACTGCACAAAAGTCAAAAATAACCCCACCACCAAGACTTTATCCGCCAAGGGGTCCATGATCTTGCCGAAATCGGAAATAAGGCCTTTTTTGCGGGCCAGCCATCCATCCAGAAGGTCCGTCGCACAGGCCGCAAGGAACAGCAGGAAAGCCGCGCAGGTCATGGCAAAATTTTTAGTGAAGAGAAGCGCCATGATCACAAAAGTCAAAACGATGCGCGATAAGGTCAAATAATTAGGCAAGTTCATATGGTCTCTCCCGCCAAGTCATATTCAAGGGCATCCGTGATACGGCATCTGACGATCTGTCCCGGTCTAAGCTTGTTCGGCGAGGCTAAATACACCAAGCCGTCAACCTCCGGCGCGTCCCATGGCGTACGCGCCAGATACATCCGGCGGTCCCGCGTGGCCTCTTCCACCAGGACCGGCACCGTCCTGCCGATCTTTTTTTCAAGCAAAGAGAGGGAAATGCCTTTCTGCGCCTCCATCAGTTCGTGATAGCGCCTCTCTTTTTCCTTGCGGGGCACCTGCCCGCGATAGCCGTAAGCCCGGGTGCCCTCCTCCCTGGAAAACATGAACGCGCCGAGCTTGTCGAAACGCGCCTCCCGGACAAAATCCATGAGCTCGCGGAATTCCTTTTTCGTCTCGCCGGGAAAACCCACGATGAATGTCGTGCGAAGCGCAATCGACGGAACCCTGTTGCGTAACGCCGAAAGCAGGCGAATGATCTCCTGCCGCCGCGTCGGCCGCCCCATGCGCCTGAGGATGCGATCATTGATATGCTGCAACGGCAGATCGACGTAAGGACACAGACGGTCCTGACGGCCCAAAAGTTCCATCACATCCTCTCCGACCCTCTGAGGATGAAGATACATCAGCCTGATCCAGGGGATGGAGGTTTCATGCAGGATCTTTTCCATCAACCCCACCAGCGGCAGGCCTGGCCGCGACGAGCGGCCGGGCCGCTTTTTGCGGTCGTCACAACCGTAAAGAGTGATATCTTGTCCGACGATATTCAACTCCCTGACACCGCATCTCTCCAGACGGACAGCCTCTTCAATAATCTCAGCCTCGGAACGGCTCCTGGAACGCCCTTTGATCAAAGGGATCGCGCAATACGTACAACGATTATCACATCCTTCGGATATTTTCAGATACGCGTAGTGACGAGGCGTCAACAGAACGACCGGACCGCCCGACTGCCGTACATCCGTTTCCGGCACGAGCCCGCCGACGACATCAATATCCTTATAGCCCTGGCGGATATCTTTCCTGTAGCGTTCGGCCAAACATCCTAAAACAAGGACGTTCTCGGTCCTCCCCTTTTTCTTATGATCGAGCCACTCCGCGATGACACCCAGCGATTCTTCTTTGGCCTCCCGGGTAAAACCGCAGGTGTTGATCATGACCACTTGGGCGTCTTGCGCAGAAGAAACAACGGCCCCCCGTTTTCTGGCCTGCTGAAGAAAAACCTGCGAATCAACGGTATTGCGGGCGCACCCCAGACTCACGATAGCCGTCTTCTTGCCCCTAAAATCAAAATACTCAAAAGGATCGCTCTTCATGCCGGATATTTTTTAACTGCGTGAGGACATGGCCGGTGGCCGGATTCGGATAAGGAAGGATTATTTGTCGACGGTGAGCCCATCCCGCGTGACAACGACATGCTTGAGCGTCTGTCCCGGCCGGCCGATCCTCTCCAAGATCCTGCCATTTAATTCCAGTTCGACAACGCCGGCATTGCCGATCATCATTTCGATCTTCTTGGCCGCCGTCCAGCTCTCTGCGGCGCCGTGCGCCAGGACATTCTGAAAAACAACCCTGCCGTCCACCTTCACCTGGAGCCACGTTTTGGCCCTGGCGCGTACGACAAGAACGACTTTTTCAAAAATTGCCGGGGCCGAGGCGTTTGCCGCTGTTTTTTGCGAAACAGCGGGCGCTGTCTTCTTTTTGGACCCAACGACGCTCTTCTTTTGCGCTTTTTCGGAAAGTTTGACTTGCGCTTGTACGAACGGTTTCTGAGATTTCTTGCGGCCCATCACCTGAAAAAAGGTTTTGAAACCCCAAAAAACAACCGCACACAACACAACGATCACGACGATCTTGATATCTATTTTCTTGATTCCGGCAACCGCGCCCCGCAAGACAACAGAAAAAAGATTTATTCCATCCGGCTGCGGCCCCGCCCCGGGAATGACCACCTTCTGGACGCCCCGGACCCGCTGGGACACAGGGACGGTCCCGGCGAAACGCTCGATGATATCATTCTTGTCTAAACCCAGAAATTCCGCGTAGATCTTCAAGAACCCCTTGACATACACCATGTCCATAGAAGCAAAATCGTCCGCCTCGATCTTTTTTAAAATGTTGACATGGATATGCGTCGCCCGGCTCGCCTCCTCCGGGGAGATCCCTTTGGCTTCGCGCGTCTCTTTGAGCATCGCTCCGGCGGATTTCATAAACTTACTGTCCGGCATCAGAATCCACCTTTCATGAGCGCATCATTTATGGAGCGCTCCTTCCATTCGCTGCGACACAAACGATCTGCGCGAATGAAACCCAGCACTAATTTTACTGGGGCTTTCTAGCGTTAACAAAAAATTTTCCTGTACAAATAAACTTTACTCAAAGGGGTCAACCCATACTCCCCGGCCTCGGCCTTCGGCCAGGGCCGGGGCTTGTTTCGGGTTACTCTAAGCGGCCACAACACTCTCCGCCCTAAAGGGCGGAGCTTTAGGCCGCGCAGAGTAAAATTGGTGCTGGGTCAAATTCGGCCTGACGACTTCGCTTCGCACGGCTCGCTAACCCGGAAAGGACAGACCTTCCTTATGCCATATAAAGGAAAGACCTAAGTCGTGGCCTCATTTGACCTTTCCTTAGCCATCTGGTCTTTAAGCCATTGTTCCCTGTCTACAAGGATATCCCTGGGCTTGGAGCCCACATAGGGCCCGACCAATCCTTCCTGCTCCATCATATCGATCAGGCGCGCGGCGCGCGTATAGCCCAGGCGCAGACGCCTCTGGATGATGGAAACGGACGCCTGCCCTGTCTCGATCACCAATTTCGCCGCCGTGTCATATAATTCATCTTTTTCCAGAGCTCCGCCCACCTGAGTCTGGTCCTGGGCCTTCAGGATCGTCTCATCGTAAACGGGCTGGGCCTGTTTTTTGATGAACTCCAGGACCTTTTCAATCTCCGCATCCTTCACGTAAGAGCTTTGCGCGCGGATCGGCTTGGCCTGGCCCGGCTCCAGGAACAAAAGATCGCCGCGACCCAAAAGCTTGTCGGCGCCGTTCATGTCCAGGACCGTGCGGGAGTCCACCTTGGAAGCCACCTTAAAAGAAATACGCGCCGGAAAATTCGCCTTGATCACGCCCGTGATGACGTCCACCGAAGGCCTCTGTGTCGCCAAAACCAGATGGATACCGACAGCCCTGGACAATTGGGCAAGCCTGGCGATGGCACTCTCCACCTGGTCGCGGACCACCATCATCAAATCCGCCAACTCGTCGATAAATACGATGATATAGGGGAGCTTCTGTTTACGCTGATTATAGGTCTCGATGTTACGCACCCCTTCCTTGGCCAAAAGCTGGTAGCGTTCGTCCATCTCGGAAGTGACCCACGTCAGGGCCGTCGCCACTTTTTTGGGGTCCGTCACCACCGGGCACAACATATGCGGCAGGCCGTTGTAGGGAGCCAATTCCACCATCTTGGGGTCAACCATGAGGAATTTCACGTCGCTCGGCGTCGCATTGAACAGAATAGACATGATAATGCCGTTGACGCAGACCGTCTTGCCTGAACCCGTGGTCCCTGCGATCAACAAATGCGGCATGGCGCCCAGGTCCGTCACGATCGGTTTGCCTGCCGTATCCTTACCGATGGCCAGGGTCAACTTCGAATCGGCGCGGCGGAACTCCTCGCTCGCCAAGACCTCTCTCAAATAGACCATGCTCGTCTGCGTATTGGGGACCTCGACGCCCACCCGGTTCTTGCCGGGAATGGGCGCCTCAATGCGCACGGACGGTGCCTTCATCGTCAAGGCGATATCGTCTGTCAGGCTTACGATCCTCTGGATCTTGACGCCGGGGGCCGGCTCCAGCTCATAACGCGTGATCACGGGGCCGCGCTCGATATCGGCCACGCGCACGGAAAGGCCGAAGTCGCTCAAGGTATCCTCGAGGATCTTGGCATTTTCCGTCAAATCTTCCTTCATCTGGCGCATGGAGACGGGCGGCGGCGACTCAAGCAGATCTATGGACGGCAGGATATAGTCTTCATCGGAAACTTCGCGGATAGGCTCCTTGTCCTTCAGGGTCTCGGGTTTGGACTTGGCGATCTTGATGTTGAGCGGCGACGCATCGAATTCTTTCTTTTCCTGCGCGGCGTCGCGGTTTTCCGTAAAATCCTTGATCGCCAGTTTTCCCTGCGGCAAGGATTTTTCCTTCACCACGCCGCGTGACAGGCGCGCAGCCGTCTTTGACCTTTCCTTCTTGTCCCCGAGCACGGCCCTGGCTTCCTTCCAGGCATTAAAACGTTCCAGAAGGCGGTCAAAAAAGGCGGCAAAAAACGGGATCACAAGGATCTCGCCGATCAAAGGCAGGGAGAGTAATCCGAGCATGAGAAGAATGACGTAGGCGCCGGCCCGGCCGAAATAATGCATCAGGAAATCGGAAAAGACCAAACCCACGATGCCGCCGCGGCCGAAACGCGCCGTCGCCTGGTCCACAAAGAAAAGCGCCAGAAACGAAGACAGGGAAACGGCCAAAATCAGGATCCCGAGGAGTTTGACGACATTGGTACGGATCTCTTCGGCCCGGACGAACTTCAGGCCCCAGAGAAAGAGAAAGACGGGAAAAAGGTATGATGCCCAGCCGAAGATGAAAAAAAAGAAACCCGAGAGATACGCGCCGAAGACGTTGATCAGGTTCTTCGGCGGGATATTCGGGTTGGAGGTGTAAAAAGACAGGTCGGTCGGATGGTAAGAAACGAAACTCAGGAAGACGAGAACCGTCAGGGCAAAGATGAATATGCCGATGATCTCTAAAACGTGTTCCCTTTTCATCGCCTGTCGCCGGAGCCCCGTCCCTGAGGGATCAATGAAACACAAAACTCTAAATCCTAAACAAACACAAAAACACAAATACCCAAAGAAAAAATTCTGGATTTTAGGTCTGGAATGTTTCGGATTTGTTTAGGGCCCTCCTTAAAGAGGTATGCGGAGGCCCACCCCTTGCGGGTAGAGCTTAGCCTGCCTGCGGCTTCGCCGCGAGGCGAGCCGGTAGACAGGGATTTAGGACTTAGAGTTTATTTTTCGGACTTGGCCTGTTTTTTGCTCAGATTGATGCGGCCAAGCTCATCGATGCTGATGACCTTCACATCGATCTCGTCGCCGATCTTGACGACATCCTCGACGTTCTTGACGTATTTATCGTCGAGTTCCTTGACATGGCAGAGCCCTTCCTTGTTGGGCAGGATCTCGACAAACGCCCCGAAATTCATGATGCGCTTGACCTTGCCCCTGTAGATCTTGCCGATCTCGGCGTCTTCCGTGAGGCCCTTGATCATGTCGACGGCCCTCTGGGATGCGGCGCTGTCCGTCGATGCCACGAGGACCGAACCGTCGTCCTCGACGTCGATGGCGACGCCCGTCAGCTCGATGATCTTACGGATATTCTTGCCGCCGGGGCCGATCAAATCGCCGATCCGTTCCTGGTTGATCTTCAGGTGGATGATCCGGGGCGCATATTCCGAAAGTTCCTTGCGCGGCGCCTCCAGGACGGCCGTCATCTTATCGAGAATAAAATGACGTGCGGTTCTGGAACGCTCCAACACTTCGCGGATGATATCAAAATCAATGCCGCTGATCTTCAAGTCCAACTGGATCGCCGTGATCCCCTTGCGGGTACCGGCGATCTTGAAATCCATGTCCCCATGATGGTCTTCCAGGCCGGCGATATCCGTCAAAAGGAGATGCTTGGACCCCTCTTGCACCAGCCCCATGGCGATCCCTGCAACTGGTTCCTTGATCGGCACGCCCGCGTCCATCAAAGACAAAGACGATGCACAGACCGTCGCCATGCTCGACGACCCATTGGACTCCAGGATCTCGGAAACGACGCGCACGGTGTAAGGGAATTCTTCCGGCGTCGGCATGACCGCTTTGAGGGATTTCTCCGCCAGCGCCCCGTGACCGATCTCGCGCCGCCCGGCCCCCCTGACCGGCTTGACCTCACCGACAGAAAACGGAGGAAAATTATAATGGAGCATGAACTTTTTATAGCTCTTGCCCTCCAAGGCTTCAATAAGCTGTTCATCCGCCCGCGTCCCCAGAGTGGTCACCGCCAAACTCTGCGTCTGCCCGCGGGTGAACAATCCCGAACCGTGCGTCCGCGGCAAAGTACCGACCTCACAGCTGATGGCGCGGACCTCGTCGAATTTGCGGCCGTCTACGCGGCGATTTTCTTCCAGCGCAAGTTTGCGGATCTCTTCGCTTTCTATCTCATCCAGGGCCGCCTTGATATCCTTCTCGCTAATCTGGTCTTCCTCCTCTTTTTCAACGCAAAAACGTTCCGTCACATCCTTATAAAGCATCTGGACCGCTTCCATGCGCGCTTCTTTCTGAGCGATCTTGCAATTCTCTTTCACGCGATCCATATAAGCGGCTTTGATGCTCTTGACGAGCTCCGGGCTGACGGCACGGTCTTCATAGCTCATCTTTTCCCGGCCGCACGCCTTGATCAGATCCTCCTGGATCTTAATAGAAACCTGAAGCTGTTCGTGGCCGAATTTCAAGGCTTCATACACCACCGCTTCTTCCAACCCCTTGGCCTCTCCTTCGATCATGATGACTTTTTTACGGTTGCCCACAACGACCAAGTCCAGGTCGCTCGCTTCACGCTGGGCATACGTCGGATTAACGACCAGCTTGCCATCCACGCGTCCGATACGGACGGCGCCGATCGGCCCTTCAAAGGGGATCTGCGAAATCCCTAAGGCCGCAGACGCACCGATAACGGCTAAAATATCAGGATCATTTTCCGCGTCGCTGGAAAGAACCAGGGCGATCACCTGAACGTCATTCCTGAAACCGCATGGAAATAAGGGACGGACCGGCCTGTCGATGAGGCGCGAGATCAGGATTTCGCTTTCCGATGGACGGCCTTCGCGCTTGAAGAACCCTCCGGGGATCCTGCCTGCGGCATAAGTCTTTTCCTGGTATTCGACGGTCAGAGGGAAAAAATCGATCCCTTCCCTGATGTCCTTGGACACACAGGCCGTCACGAGGACCACCGAACCGCCCATCTGCACGGTCACGGCCCCGTCGGCCTGCTTGGCCAGTTTTCCCGTCGATAAAATTAAATTCTTGTCCCCAAATGGGGATTCCACTTTTTCGATTTTTGGATTCATAGTCATGATTATTTACGCAACCCTAGCTTTGAGAGGAGCTCTTCATACTTTTTGGTATCGTGTTTCTTCAGGTATGAGAGCAGACGACGGCGCGTGCTGACCATTTTCAGCAGGCCCTGGCGGGAGTGATGATCTTTCTTGTGGACCTCGAAATGCTTGGAAAGCTCATTAATCCGTTCAGTCAAAAGGGCGATCTGCACGAACGCAGAACCCGTATCCTTCTCATGAACCTTATAGCTGCCGATAATTTCCTTTTTCTTCGTGCTCTCTAACATCCGTTCCTTCCTCCTAAAACCCGGTTGCATTGGCCCTCTTTCCGCGGGCTGTTTGGCGCTTTTCACTAAGCGCTTGTCTTTATTCCATTTTCAACAGGTTCCCATTGTACCTTTGACTTTCCGGCAAGTCAAGGGGTTTTCCTAACTAATTCCAGCCGAAAAGGCGGACTTCCCCGTTGATGTGCGCACAGAACGCTAGGCCTCAACCCCGATTTCGCCGATCTCCTGGTCAAGAAAGGCGATCAATTTCTCGATCTCCCTGGCCGTCTTGTCCGAAACCAGATGGCCGTAAACCGCCTCTTTCTGCAGCGCTTTGACGGTCGCCATCAGGCGCTTCAATGTCCTGGCCCGGCGCTCGCTTTGCGCCTTCCGGGGGTCCTCTTCCTCGCGGATGGAACGCAGCCTCAGGCCCACCTGCTTCTTGACCTCTTTGCCTTCCTTGCCGTCCTCAAAGACGCTCTTCTTGAACTCCTGATAATCCTCTTCTGTCAGTTCCTTCTGTTTGGCTGCCAGGCGAAGGACGTTGACCGCGTCGAACGCCGGGATATTTTTGGGATCGGGGGACTCCTGGGATTGGACGTCTTTCAGGAATTCCGGCTCGTTCTTTTCAAGAAAATAATAGGAATGGAGGAGCTTGGAAGCGGTCTGCTGGTGGACACCGATCTCGCCCTTACAGTATACCTCAAAACTCATGTATCCCCATTCCTTATACATCTTATCCTTGTAAACCGTATAAAGGATCTGGCCGAGCCCTATCCATGAGGACTTGAAATTCTTCGCCGTCTCCAGGACCTGATAACGCAGCGAACCGGGCTCCAGCCCCTGCATCTTCTGCTCTAAATTCCGGATGGACTTACTTTTCAAATCGGACATGACAACCTCTCTGTCTTGAAACGGCGCCGCCGCGCCGATCTATGGATTCAATCCTTTCAACTCCCCGACGACAAATTTGCCGTCTTTCTGAACGAGCCTGCCGTCCAGATACACCTCGCCGTCGCCCTGGAGCATCTTCACGAGGTCCCAATGCACGCTCGAACGGTTGCCGTTATCCGCATCTTTGTAGGCATGGCCCGGCGTCAGGTGGATCGAGCCGCAGATCTTCTCGTCGAAAAGGATATTCTTCATGGGCGTCTTGATGTTCTTGTTAAGACCGAAAGAGAACTCCCCGATATAACGGGCGCCGGCATCGGCATCCAGGATCTTCTCCAGCTCCTTTTGTGCGCCCAAACGACACGAGGCGTCGACGATCCTGCCCTTCCTGAACTCAAACCTGACGCCGCCAAACTCCTTGCCGTAATAGAGGCTGGGGACATTATAGGTGATATGGCCCTCGATGGAATCTTTGACGGGGGCGGTGAACACTTCGCCGTCGGGCATATTCCTCAAGCCCTCGCTCTTGACGGCCGGGATGCCCTTCTTGGAAAACCGCAGGTCCGTATCTGAAGAAACGATCCTGACTTCGCGGGTCCGCTGGACCATGCGCCAGAGCCGCGTGATCTTTTTGGCAAAATCCGGCCAATCGATATTGCAGGCCTTGAAATACAGGTCCTCGAAGGCCGACAGGCTCATGCGCGCGTCCTGGGCCAACCCCGCCGTCGGATAGCGCGTCACGACCCAGCGCGTATGGTCCACGCGCCGATCGGAGATCGAACGCAGGACCTGTTGGCGGCGGACCATCTTGGCCATCTCCAGGGCCGCATAGCTCTGCGTGTTTTCCGTCGCGCTGATACCGATATAGGCGGTTGCCTTCTTCATGGCCTCCAGGCGGTGCTTCGGAAAATAGGACAGCTGCGCCTCACCGGCCTCTTCGTAGAAAATGCGCGTCAGGTCTTCCGTCGAAAAATTGTGCTCGACGTAGCGGGCCCCGTTGCGCAGACACCTGGCATAGACGGCCTCGACCAGAGGCAAAGCCTTTACTCCTGAAAAATCAATGATGACGATGTCGCCCTTCTTGACCGCGGCAGAATAATTCACAAGGATATCCGCCAGCGTCTCGATCCGTGGGTCTTTCATAAACTCCTCCATTCATACCCTTCTACTTTTTTAATTCCGCCTCTGGCGGAATTAACTCCCTGCCTGCCGGCAGGCAGGCGAGCGTATCTTGAGAATTTATGGCTGCACCTGGCCCCATCTGAAGGGCCAGTGTTTCGCTTTCTGCGGAACCCGCCTGAACCTGGCCCGGCCTCTGGCCTGGGCCGAGTGAAGGCTGGTCTGGCCTGCTCGGCCTGCCCTTCGGGCAAGGCCAGGGCAGGCCGAGACATAAATTGTCAAGATGCTTACACGGGGAGTAACGTTTATTTCCTTAATTCCGGCTTGGTCTTCATGGACAAGCTGATGCGCTTAAGCTCCGGGTCCGTCTCCAGGACGGTCACGCGGACAACCTGGCCGACATGGACGACATCGGAAGGCTCGCGGACGTAACGGTCGCTCATCTGCGAGATATGCACGAGACCGTCCTGATGGACGCCGATATCGACGAAGGCGCCGAAACGGGTCACATTGGTGATCACGCCCTCCAGTTTCATGCCCGGCTTGAGATCCTTGATCTCACGCACCGCATCCTTGAATGTCGCATAGACAAAAGTGGCGCGCGGATCGCGCGTGGGCTTTTTCAACTCGGCGACGATATCCTTGACCGTCATGTCCCCTGCCGTTCCGCTTATATAATCCGATATCCTTAATCCCGAAAGACGTTCCGGATGACGGATGCAATCGTCCACCGTCATCTTCATGTCGGCGCACATCTTCTCGACGATAGGATAGCTCTCCGGATGGATCGCCGTATTGTCCAGGGGATTTTGCGCCTCGCGGATACGCAAAAACCCGGCCGCCTGTTCGAACGTCTTCTCCCCAAAATTACTGACCTGCATCAGCTCCTGCCGGGACTTAAAGCTTCCACGGGCCTGCCGGTAAGCCACGATATCGCGCGCCACACGAAGGTTGATGCCCGAAACATGCGACAGAAGCTCCCGGGACGCCAGATTCAACTCCACGCCGACATAATTGACGCAACTTTCGACGACATCTTCAAGCTTTTCCTTAAGCTTCTTCTGGTCGACGTCGTGCTGATACTGCCCGACACCGATGGACTTGGGGTCGATCTTGACGAGTTCGGCCAACGGATCCTGCAGACGGCGGCCGATGCTGATGGCGCCGCGCACCGTCACATCCTGATCGGGAAACTCCTCGGCAGCCAGAGGACTGGCGGAATAGACGGAAGCCCCGGATTCATTGACAATGACGCAGACAGGCAGGGGCTTGAAGTCTCCCTTGTGCGCCTCGAGGGTCTCGCGGACAAATGCTTCGGTCTCGCGGCCGGCGGTGCCGTTGCCGACGGCAATAAGCTCGATCTTGTGCTTTTGGCACATCTCGACGACCGTGCGGCCGGCCTTCTCTTTCTCGTTCTGCGGAGGATTCGGAAAAATCGTCCTGTATTCCATGAACCTGCCCGTTTCGTCAAGCGCAGACACCTTGCAACCTGTGACAAAACCAGGATCGATGGCCAAGACAGGCCTCATGCCTGCCGGAGGACTTAAAAGCAACTCCCGCAGGTTCTTCTCAAAGATATGGATGGCCACGTCATCCGCCGCCTCTTTGCAGGCGACGCGCACATCGGCAGACAACGATGCGCGCATCAGGCGCTCATAGGCGTCATCGCAGGCGTTTTTGAGAAAATCGGCAACAGGCCCCGGCGGAAACCGGGCTTCTCTATTCCATAGCTCATTCAAAATGAGCGTCTTGTCGATAACCAGCTGCATCGCCAAGACCTCCTCCGTCTCCCCGCGCATGATCGCAAGTAAGTTATGTGACGAGATGGATTTGACGGGCGCCTCGAAATTGTAATACATCTCGAACTTCGTCTTTTTGCCTTCGAAACCCACGCGCGGCCGCGAATGAAAACGCCCATTCTCAAAAAAGAACTTCCGGACGAAATCCCGGTGTTCGGATTTTTCGCTGATTTCCTCGGCGATGATGTCCGAGGCGCCGGCCAAGGCCTCTTCGGCGTTCAAAACGCCCTTCTCTGCAGAAACATAACGGGCAGCCATCGCCTGCAAGTCGGCGGCAGGATCGGCCAGCACCTTGATCTCGTCTGCCAGCGCCTGAAGACCTTTTTCCCGCGCCACGGCCGCCCGCGTGCGCCTTTTGGGCTTAAAAGGCAGGTAGAGGTCTTCAAGCTCGACACTGGACAGGCATCGCTCGATCTTTTCCTTGAGTTCCGGCGTCAACTTGTTCAGTTCGGCGATCGTCTTTAAAACGGTCTCTTTGCGCTCCTCGAGGGCCACCAGATAGCTGAACCTTTCGGAGAAAGCGCGCAACACCATCTCGTCGCAATTCCCGGTCTGGTCTTTGCGATAGCGGGCGATGAACGGGACTGTCGCCTTATCATGAAACAGCTTCAGGATGTTTCGCGTATGTTCTGTCGTGAGCTTGAATTCTTGCTCAAGAATGCGGGGGATATCCAACATGCAGATTTTCCTGATCGACGTTAAGAACGTTTAATGACGGTGACGGTCGTGTCCAATTGCCCGCCGGTCTTCGGCCGAACGATGGTCACGGTCCCGTCATCGGCGGCAAAATACATATTCATATCGGAGACGGCGATCAGATGGCCGTATCTGCCGGGCAAAGACGGCTTCATCGCGCTCTCGGTATAACTGCCGCTGGAATCAAATCCGTACTGGGCCTTCAATTCGCCAACCCCGACGACGGTAAATAAGGCGCCTGTCACAAAACCCAAAACAACATAAAGCATTTTCTTCAGCATAGAACCTCCTCACCCCGCCTCCGGCGGGGTGACTCTAAGGCCTGCGTTAAGTCAATTTCACGAACGCCCTGGCCCGCCTCCGGCGAGGCCGAGGCGTCTGTGAGTAAAATTGACAAGCGCTTTGGCCGAAGAGTCTTTCTGTTTTTGTTTTCTCCGCCTCTGGTGGGATTAGGCCCTCTGCTATGTGGAATGCAGAGGCCTACCCTTTCTGGGTTAGGCCCTCTGCTATGTGGATTACCTGGCTCAATCGGATGAGCCATGCAGAGGCCTACCCTTTCTGGGTTAACCCCGAAGCCTGCGTTCGTTCATTTTGCGAGCGCCTCTGGCGCAGGCGAGCAAAATTGACAAGCGCCCGCCACCACTGCGTCGGCGGGCGTCCGCCGAAGAACTAGTGGCAGACGCTTAGGCAAGGGGTCTTGCTTCCGTTGTCGCGCTCCGCGCCGCGCGCGGCGCGCCAAGTGGGACGTACCGGCTGCCTGCCCTACGGCAGGCAGCCCGTAATAATCCCATCACTCTTCGCCCGCATATGTTTGCCGCCGCAGCGACTTCTTCCGGGCGCGTCTTTTCTTCCACTCCAGCGTTCGTTCCTTGGCCGCCCGCGTCTTATGCGTCGCCACCCTCTCTTGGACCGGCCGATGGAGGATATCCAATTTATGAACCAACTGTTCAAGCGCCAAGGCCTTATTGGCGGCCAGAGACCGCCGCTTCTGAGCCACAACGACGATGCCGCTGGGCATATGCGTCAGCCGCACGGCCGTAAAACGCTTGTTTTTATGCTGGCCGCCCGGTCCTGAGCTTTTAAAAACCTCAAAAGCGATATCTTGGCGCCTGATTTGTATCCGCATGGGGGTATTTTAGCAGTCCACGGTCAATAGTCAACCCCATTAGAAAGGCTCCGTCCTTAAATAACATTTCAAAATTTACTGTCTACTCTCTACTATCTACTGTGTACTCCGATCTGGCGGAGGCAATGGAGGCGAAGGCCGTTCTATTTTCCTCGGCGCGAACACTCTCGTGCATCCTCGTGGTAAGTTTTTCTTGACAAGGGAGCGTCCATCAGTATAATTTGAGAGTCTTACGAACACGAAGGATCAACAAGAGGAAACCATGTCAAAAGTATGCGTAGTTTGCGAAAAACGCAGCGTCATCGGCGGGCACACGGCCAGGCGCGGTATGGCCAGGATCAAAGGCGGCGCAGGCCGCAAGATCACAGGCCGATCCAAGAGGGCGTTTAAGACAAACGTCCACAAGATCAAGATCGTTGACGCCAAGGGCCGCGTCACCTCGGCTTATGTGTGCGCCAAATGCCTGAAAGCGGGAAAGGTAAAAAAGGCGCGATAGGTTCCATAACTCCGAAGAAAAAAGACTTAAAAAAATGACCACGAAAATGTGGTCATTTTTTTATTCACGGGATCACAGGATTCCATTTTCCGGAGAAACAAACACCGCTGCAGAACAAAGTTCTCTGACGGCGTAAAGAATTTTCTAACTCGAAGGCCTGAGGTCTTTAAGCTCCAGCTGCAGCGGTGTGTGGGGATTCCATTCGTCCCAACCCAGGCTATACGCCGCATCCACGCGGTTTGACGCGCTCACAAGGCCAAGAAAATCCCCCATGCCGAAACCAATAGCCTCATAAGTTGCCTCTCCGTCGCTCACCCAAAACTTGATCGAGTTCTTGCCGACGAGGACGGGCTTGCTCTTGACCAAAAGGTTGAAGCTTGCAAAAATCGGCCTGTGATTGCCCTCGCCGTAAGGGCTCAAAAAATCGATCTGGCGCATCAGGTCTTTTGTGATCAAAGACAAGGGGATCTGGGCGTCGATCTCCAGGACCGGCGCCAGGCGTTCCTGTCCCAGGGATCTCCTGGCGATATCGTTCAGGAGCTCTTTGAATTTTCCGATATCCCGGCGCGCCAGCGAAAGACCCGCGGCATACTTGTGTCCTCCGTATTCCTTGAGGCATGAGGCGCATTGAACGAGGGCCTCATAGATATGGAAATTATGGACAGAGCGCGCCGAACCGCGGCCGATGTCATCCTGAAGAGAGATAATCACAGCGGGACGGTAGTATCGGTCGACGATCTTGGAGGCGACGATCCCCAAAACGCCGGGATGCCAGTCCTCATGGCACAGGACGATGATAAAATCCTTGTCGAAATCCACGTCCCGCTCGATCAAATCCATCGCCTGTTGAAAAACCTTCTCCTCTGTTTTCTGACGCATGCGGTTGTGATCGTTCAAGGTGCCCGCCAAACGCTGGGCCTCGCGGCTGTCCTGCGTCAACAGCAGATCCAGGGACACGTGCGCCGAATCCATGCGGCCGCTCGCATTGAGCCGCGGCGCCAGAACAAAACTGATGGAATGCGTCGAAAGTTTTTTGGCCTGCGCATCAAGGCCCGCCGCTTCCATGAGGGACGTCAGTCCATGGCGCTTGGTATTGTTGAGGGCGTCCAAACCGTGCTTAACAAGGATCCTGTTCTCTCCCTGCAGGGGGACAACGTCGGCGACCGTGCCCAAGGCTGCCAGATCCAGATACTGACGTTCGTCTCCGGCCGACAAAGCCTGCACCAGCTTAAAAGCAAGGCCCACGCTCGCCAGGTCCCTGAAAGGATAAGGACATCCTGCCTGCTTGGGATTGACGATCGCCAAGGCGGCAGGCAGGCCTTCAGCAGGGGGCTCATGGTGGTCGACGATGATGACATCGATGCCTTTCTTGTTCAAGGCATCTGTTTCCGCAAAAGCCGTAATACCGCAGTCAAGCGAAACAAAGACGGAGGCGCCGAAAGCCCCGGCTTCTTCGACGGCTTCCGGGTTCAGGCCGTATCCGTCCCGGACCCTGTGAGGCAAATAATGGCCGACACTCACGCCCAGCCGCCGCAGCTCGCTCTCCAGGATCGTGCAGGAGGTGACACCGTCGACGTCGAAATCCGTCGCAATAAAGACCTTCTCTTTTTTTTCGACGGCCAGACGCAGACGCCTGACCGCCTCCTTCATCCCTTTCATCAGGAAAGGATCGTGGAGATCGGCAAGACTTGAACGCAAAAACGCCTCCGCCTTGGCCTTGTCCGTCAATCCCCTGTTGATCAGGATCTGGGCAAAAAGCCCGCTCGTGGATAAATCACGGCTCAAAGAGTTCTTAAGCGCGATATCGGGTTCTTTGATCTTCCATGTTTTTTGCATGTTTGAAAAAGTTCCGGAACAAGATCAGGGGAAGCCTCGGGACGGATGTGCCGAGAACATGTTCATAAGAAGACTCTTCGGCAACCTCAAAACAGATCCGGGTAATCCTCAGAGTGAAAAACAGCCGTTTTTCACATCCGTTCAGGAGCCGTCACGCCGAGCATCTCAAGACCATTGGCCAGCACAATTTTGACCGCCCGGATGAGATAAAGACGGGCGGCGGTCAGCGCCGCATCATCGGAAAGGACCTTGTGACGGTCGTAGAAACGATGGAAAGACGAGGCCAGAGACTGCAGATAAACGGTCAGACTGTAAGGATCAAGCTGTTTGGCGCACACCAAAAGGCAGAACGGGTATTCCAAAAGCGAGCGCATCAGGTCTTTTTCTTCGGGCTGGCCCAGGAGCGCCAGATCGGGCCCTGCATCCCGCCCCTCGTCCGCGCTGTTCAAGATACCCGAGATGCGCGCATGGGCGTACTGAACGTAATAAACGGGGTTCTCGGACGTCTGTTTCTTCGCCAGCTCCAGGTCAAAATCCAGATGGCTGTCGGTCTTGCGCATCAAGAAAAAGAAGCGGCCGGCATCCCGGCCCACCTCTTCTAGGAGCTCTGTCAACGTCACATATTGCCCTTTTCGCGTCGACATGGGCACGGGCACGCCGCCGCGGAAGAGCGTCGCCAGCTGGACGATGATGACGTCCATGGCCTCTTTGTCGTGACCCAAGGCCTGGATCGCCGCCTTCATGCGAGGGATGTAACCGTGATGGTCCGGCCCCCAGATGTTGACCAGATGCGCGAACCCTCTTTGAAATTTATCCTTGTGATAAGCGATATCCGGCGTCAGGTACGTATAGGCGCCGTCCGACTTGCGCACGACCCTGTCCTTGTCGTCGCCGAAGGCCGTCGATTTGAACCAGACAGCCCCCTCGGACTCATAGATATATCCCTTGGCCTTCAGCTCCTCTAAGGCCTCCTCGACCTTCCCCGATGCGCCGAGCGCCTTCTGGCTGTACCAGACGTCAAAAGAGACCCCAAAATCATCCAGTTCCTTGCGGATAACGGCCATGATCTTCTGCGTGCCGTATTCCATAAAAAAGGAGTCCCGGGCTTCTTCGGACATCCCGTCTATCTTGCCGCGCATGGCGGGATCGTTGAGGAGTTCGGCGGCCAGGTCCCCGATATAATCGCCCTGATAATGGTCCTCAGGAAAGTCGATCGTCTCGCCCTTCTTCTCGCAATAACGCAGCCAGATGGAACGGCCGAGGATGCGGATCTGGTTGCCTTCGTCATTGAGGTAGTATTCCCGCGTCACCTCGTAGCCCACGGCGCCGAGAACATTGGCCAAAGCGTCGCCTACCGCGGCCTGACGCGCATGCGCGATCGAAAGAGCGCCCGTAGGATTGGCGCTCACGAATTCCAGAAGAAGCCGGCCCCTGCCGCCCGCATCCGTCATGCCGAACCCCTCCTTCTCTTCATTGATCGAACGCAAAAGGTCCTGATAGACCCGGTCCGACAGGAAGATATTGATGAAGCCGGCGCCCTTGATCTCGGTATGTTGGATGAGCGTCGCGCCTTCCTCGCGGGCCAGGCGTTCGAGTTCCTCGACGATCGCAGCGGCGACCGCCTGGGGTTTTGTGCGCAGGAAAGACGAGAGCTTCATGGCGATACTGCAAGAGAGATCCCCAAAGGATTTATCCTTGGGGATCTCCAAAATTGCAGCATCGAGGATTTGCTGGGGAACTTGATGTCCGGCGGAAGAAACGCTGCAGACGGCTGCGACGCTTCTTTTAAGGAGTGACAGGAGTTGTTTTTCGACTTCCTCGAACATTGACTCGTTTCGCGTCCGCCCACAATCTGTCTAAACTGTAGTAGTCACGGACGTCTTTAAAAAAAATGTGGATAACTATGTCGGAGTAATCCAACAGTATCCACACGCCTTCGCGTTTTCCTTCGACCGATTTCAGCACCAGGCCGTGCTGGTCGAACGTCTCTTCGATGAGCTCCGCGATCGCCGCCGCCCGCCGTTGCGAAGCGGCGCTGCAGATGACAAAATAATCGCAGAAGTTTGCCACCTTCCTCATATCAAGCACAACGACGTCTTCTGCTTTCCTCTCTTCTGCGAGCCTGGCCGCCAAGAGAGCCTTTTTTCTGGCTTCTATGTGACACCCTCCTGTTGAAAAATACCCGGGGTCTAGAGGATATTACTTACCAAGGATCTTAAACATGGACGTACCACAATTGGCGCATTTTCCCTTCATGGCCTTGCGGCCGTTCTTCATGGTCTGTTCTTTGGTATCCTTCATTTCCCTCTTCGACTTGCACTTAACGCAATAACCTTCCATATTCTGCCTCCTGTTGTCTGGAGCCCCATGGGCCCATGTTCGCCTGGGGCGACGTCCCTGTCCGCCATGATGATGCCGCGGCTTTCCCTGCGGAATTCTGGCAAAAGGGATAAACGGATAACTATGCCTTGTTTATTTTTACCATAACTCAAAAGTCATGTCAAATTGTTTTAACCTGCCGCAGACCGGAGGGGACATTTTACCGTTCGGCCGCCATCTGGCGCATCTTCTCCTGACAGGCGTCGACGCCCGGCCCGACCGCTGCCACGTGCAGGCGGCGCCAGGAGATCATCTCTTCGGCAACGCGGAGGATATCCGCCGCAGTGGTGCGCTCGATCTGCCGCCTGACCTCCTCCTTGGTCTGAAGGAAACCCAGGTTCATCAGGGAATCTCCGACCCAAAGCATGTGCTCCATGGTGTCATCCAGCGCCATTTCCGACTGGGCGGTCAGGAAATCCTTGGCCCGGCGCAGTTCGGCCGCAGAAACCTTCTGTTGCCTGATACGGTCGAGCTCCTGAAAGATCACCCGGGAGGCCTCCAGGAGATTGCGGCTGTCGATCCCGGCATGGACAAAGAAGACGCCGGTATCCCTCAGCCTCTTGACATGGGTGGCGATCTCGTAGGCCAACCCCTTCTTCTCCCGGACCTCGTTAAACAGGCGGCTGGACATATTGCCTCCAAGAATAACGTGGATAAGCCCCTGGGCGAAGCGGTCACGGTGGGCGCGCCATAACGAGGGAAAACCTATATGGATATGCGTCTGCTCGATATCCTTGGCGGCCAGCTTGATCTGCGGCCCCTGATGATGCGCCGCAAAGGGCTCGACGCGGCCGACGGCCGCAGCCTTGAGGCCGGCATACAGCCTCTCGACAGCATCCTCCAGAAGCTCCTCATCCAGGGCACCGGCGCAGGCGATCACGATATTGGCCGGCCTGTACCACTGGCCGTGATACTCCGAGAGGACGCTTGGGCCAATCGCCTTCACGGTCTCGACGGAACCGGCGATATTACGCCCCAGGGGATGATGCGGCCACAAAAGCTCATCAAAGACCTCCGCGACCTGGAACTGCGGCAGGTCCTTGTACATTTTGATCTCTTCGATAATAACGGTCCTCTCTTTCTCGATGTCGGATTCCTTCAATAGAGGATGGAGGACCATATCCGAGAGGACGCCGAAGACTTTTTTAAGGTGGCGGCCGAGAAATTTGGCGTAATAACAGGTATTTTCTTCGGAAGTGAAGGCGTTGAGGGACCCTCCCAGGCCTTCGATGGATTCCTTGATCTGGTCGCCGGTATATTTTTTAGACCCTTTAAACAGGAGATGTTCCAGAAAATGGCTGACGCCGTTCGTAGCCGCGGGCTCGTTGCGCGACCCTGCATTGACCCAGAAACCGAGGGCGACGGAAGAAACTCCTTCCATCTTGCGATACACCAGCCGCACGCCGTTGCCGTACTCGCGGATCTTATACATGGGTTCCCTTAAGACTCCTGACAAAAGCCATGACCCGCCCGACATAATCCTTAGAAGACAGGCCGTCGCGGATCTTGTTCACCACGGCGCTGCCTACGATGACGCCGTCACAATAACGCCCAAGCTCCCTGACCTGTTTCGGCGAGGAAACTCCGAAACCCACGCACACAGACGTCCTTCCTGCGATCTTTTTCGCAGCCGCAAGGCGCGCCTTGAGATCGGGCGGCAGTTTGCGCCGCGCCCCGGTGACGCCGGCGAGAGAAACGAAATAGATAAAACCCCTGGCTTGGGCGGCGATGGCCCGGGCGCGCGCCGGCGGCGTCGTAGGAGAGATAAAAAGCACCACGGCCAACCCTTTCCTGCGGGCTTCGGCCTGAAAATCCTTTTCTTCCTGCGGGGGCAAATCCGGGATGATAACACCGTCAAGCCCCGCCTTCAGCGCATCGGCGACAAAACGTCTGGGCCCGTATTGCAGCACAGGGTTGAAATACGTCATGGCGACCAACGGGATCTGCGTGCGGCGGCGCAGCCGTCCGACAAGACCCAAGACATCTTTAAGGGTCACACCTTTTTTAAGCGCCTCGAAAGAAGACATCTGGATGACGGGCCCGTCGGCAATGGGGTCTGAAAACGGCACGCCCAGCTCGACCACGTCGGCGCCGGCAGACTCCAGGCCCAGGACGATCTTTTCCGTCGCGGCAAGCCCGGGATAACCCGCCGTTACAAACGGGATCAACGCCCGCCGGCCTCTTTTTTTCAGTTTTCTGAACGTCGCATCAATGCGATTCATGGCTCTGTATCATTCCCTGCGTTTTTAAATCACCGAGCACCAAGATACAATAATCAAACAATAACCAATAATCAAATTCCAACATACAAACTTTATTATGATTATTAAATCATGTTTGGTTCTTGGTGATTGGATGTTGAAAATTGTTTGGAGCTTGTTTCTTGCCTGCCTGCCGGTAGTCAGGGTTATTGGTTATTTTATCACAACGCCTGCAGTACATTGGCGTCCTTATCGCCGCGACCCGAAAGACAGACAATCACGATATCGTTCTTCTTTAAATGCTTTGCCAGCTTCGGCAGATAGGCCAGCGCGTGCGAAGACTCAAGCGCCGGAATGATCCCTTCCGTCTTCGACAGAAGCCCAAAGGCCTCAATAGCTTCGCGGTCCGTAACGGCCGCATATTGCGCGCGGCCTGTCTGGCGGTAATAAGCATGTTCCGGCCCGACGCCGGGATAATCAAGGCCGGCGGCCACGGAATGCGCAATCTTGACCTGACCTTCCTTGTCCTGGAGGAGAAAACTCTTGGCGCCGTGCAGGACACCGATACGGCCGGCGACCAGCGTCGCGGCGTGGCGTCCGGTCTTGAGACCAAACCCGGCGGCCTCAACGCCCAGGAACCTGACGGACCTGTCGTTATAAAACGGATAAAAAAGCCCGATGGAATTGCTGCCGCCGCCGACGCAGGCCACGAGATATTTCGGCAGGCGGCCTTCGATCTTCAGGACCTGCTGCCTGGCCTCTTTGCCGATGACAGTCTGGAAATCACGGACCATTTCCGGGTAGGGATGCGGCCCGCCTACGGAACCCAAAAGATAATATGTCGTCTTGACGTTCGTCACCCAGTCGCGGATGGCCTCGGACATGGCGTCTTTAAGGGTCTTGGATCCGCTGGTCACAGGCACGACGCGGGCGCCCAAAAGCTTCATGCGATAGACATTCAGCGCCTGGCGTTCCATGTCTTCGGTGCCCATATAGACGTGGCATTCCAGGCCGAACAGCGCGCATACCGTCGCCGTCGCGACCCCGTGCTGGCCGGCGCCGGTCTCGGCAACGATCCTCTTCTTGCCCATGCGCCGGGCGAGCAACCCTTGAGCCAGGGCATTATTGATCTTATGCGATCCCGTATGGAGAAGGTCTTCGCGCTTGAGATAAATTTTCCCGCGACCCAGGACCGAACTCAACTGTTTACAAAAATATAATGGCGTCGGCCGGCCGGCATAATGACGCAAATAATATTCCGCCTCGCGTTTAAAGGACGCGTCCCTGCGCAACCGCCGGTAAGTCGCCTCCAGGTCTCTTAGAGGCGTCATCAGCGTCTCCGGCATATATTGTCCGCCGAAAACCCCGTAATGTCCGTTCTTATCGGGTAAAAATGTCTTCATTTTACTTCTTTTTCCTCTTTGGGCTCATGCTTGGATTCGGATTTTATTTCCTGGGCGGCAACCCCCGTTGGTTTAACTTCGTGTTTCGATTCCTGTTTTACAACGGGAGCTACGGTTGCCTCTTCCTGGCTGCCGGCATACTTGAACTTAAATGCCGCCTTGGAAAGCTTGCCGAAAAGTTCCAGGTCCTGTTTGAGGAGCGGCGCCGGTTCGATAATGCGCGAAAAACCTTCCCAGATGCCGAACCACCCCAAAGGCATCAGGATAATGGCGATCAGCTCCAGAGCCAGTTTATCGAGCATCTGAAAATATGTCAACATGGTCAGGGATGACAGCGCTGCAATGCCCCCGACGACGAACAAAGACCCTTTACGGACCGCCAGCGCGATCTCTTTCTGAAGCGACAGATGGCGGAACTTGAAATACTGTTTGAGGCGCTTGTTCACCAGCTTCTCGGTCACCTCGTCTTTCAGGGACGCCGGCGCATAGATCGTGATGACGAACTCGCCCCTCTGCGTCTCGCGATATCTCTTCTTTAATTCCGAGAGAAAGTCCTCGGAAAGGATGCGGTGATCGATGGGGCTGGGGTCAAAGTCGGAAAAGACGTCGTCCCAGGAATCGATCGCGATGGATATATCCTGGATATCCTTGATATGCTCTTCAATCTCCGCTGTTTTTTCAGGCTTTTCGGGCATTGTCGTCAAGGAGGCAGGAATCCAAAAAAAGAAATGGAAAAACGAAAATCGACAATCAAAAATAGACCGCAATCGAGAAAAACTTCCTTAATATCTCATCTCGATTTTCGATTCTCGATTGCTCTGCATTAAATTTTTGCAGAGCAAAAATTTAATGCCCAGAGAGGGAATTGAACCCCCGACGCATGGATTTTCAGTCCATCGCTCTACCGACTGAGCTATCTGGGCGATGATCACAAAAAACAGACTTATATCAAAATCTATGATGGTGAGCAAACCCCCGAACCAAGCGAGGGGGTGCGTCGAACCACTATCTGGGCGGCATCGGAAAATTTAGAGTATTATTCTATCAAATACGCCGTGCGTGTCAACAGCATAAAAAATTTGACAGGACGACGCCGAACGGCTATACTTTTTGATACTCAAACGCCGGGATGGTGAAATTGGCAAACACATAGCGTTCAGGGCGCTACGCTCGCAAGGGCTTGAGGGTTCAACTCCCTCTCCCGGCACCATCTTTAAAGAGCTGCTTCCATGAATGGAAGCAGCTTTCTTTTTTTTCGGTAGATTACCAGCTATCGACCGGAAAAAAAGAACAAAAACCAGCCAAGGTCTACTCGTACCCGTATTTATCTATGAACTTGCTCTTCACTGTCTGGACGACCCACAAATACGCGGCCACAATGCAGACGAGGGCCGCAAAATACAACGGCGGCGGCTGGACGAAACCGAAATATTTGGACAAGGGCGTGAAGGGGATCAAGAGGCCGATGGTGACGATATAGATCGACGTAAACATCAGAAATGGGCTGGGCCGGCTTTCGACAAACGGGATCTTGCCCGTGCGGATGACGTAGATGACCAGGGTCTGGGTGATCAACGATTCCAAAAACCACCCTGTATGAAAAAGTTTCGGCGATGCGTGAAAAAGGAACAAAAGAACACCGAAAGTCACAAAATCGAAGACGGAACTGATGGGCCCGAAAAAGAGCATGAACTTCTTGATGTAACCCACATTCCAGGGCCGGGACCGCTGAAGATACTCGTCATCGACATCGTCGGTAGGAACGGCAATCTGCGAAATATCATAAAGAAAGTTATTCAGCAGGATCTGGATCGGCAGCATCGGCAGGAAAGGCAAACAAAGGCTGGCGCCCGTCATGCTGATCATGTTGCCGAAATTAGAGCTCGACCCCATCTTGATATATTTGAGGATGTTGCCGAACGTCCTGCGGCCTTCGGTCACCCCCTCGGCCAGGACAATGAGGCTCTTTTTCAACAGGATGATATCCGCCGATTCCTTGGCGATATCCACCGCATTATTGACGGAAATACCGACATCAGCCGCCTTCAGCGCCGCCGCGTCATTGATGCCGTCCCCCAGATAACCGACGATGTGCTTGTTTCTGTGAAGCGCCCGGATGACCCTCTCTTTTTGCAAAGGCGATAGCCGCGCAAAAACAGAAGTCACCTCCACCAATTCCGCCAACTCTTCGTCGCTGATCTTGTCGATCGCGTCGCCCGTGGCCAGGCCCATGACGCTGATGCCGACGTCGATACAAATCTTGCGCGTCACCAGCTCATTGTCTCCTGTCAGCACCTTTAATTCTATCCCCAGCCGCCGCAAGGCCTCGATGGTCTTCTTGGTGGTCGGCTTGGGCGGATCCAGGAAAGCGATATACCCCTTGAGCACCAGACCCTGCTCGTCGTCTTTCGTATAGCGTTCTTTGGCAACGTCCATGTTCTTGTAAGCGACAGCCAGGACCCTGAACCCTTCGGCGCTGAGACGGTCGCATTCTTCCTTAAGGTCCGTCAGGATCATCTGATTGATCTCGAGGGTCTCGCCTTCCAGCTCGTATGTCGCGCACCGCTTGAATATCTCCTCGGGAGCGCCCTTGGAGATCAGCATATGCCTGCCTTCGAAACCCACAACGACAGACATGATTTTCCTAGAAAAATCAAACGGGATCTCGTCGATCTTGGCATAATTCTCGATCTTGAGCTTCTCGTGCCTCAAAATCGCCCGATCAAGGATGTTCTTGAGACCCGTCTGGTAATAACTGTTGATGAAGGCCAGCTTGAGCACATCGTCGTCCTCCTGCCTGACCACATCGCAGTGCTTCTCTAAGACGATCCTGTCGAGTGTGAGCGTGCCGGTCTTGTCCGTGCACAAGACATTCATGGCCCCGAAATTCTGAATGGAGTTCAGCCTCTTGACGATGACGTCTTTTTTGGACATGGCCAAGGCGCCCTTGGACAAGTTGATGGCGACAAGCATCGGCAGCATCTCGGGAGTAAGGCCTACAGCCACCGCTAGGGAAAAAAGCAGGGCCTGGATGGCATTGCCTTTCAAAAAGGCATTGATGGCAAAAATGACCACGACCAAAAGGACCATGAAACGGATCATCAGCCACGTAAAACTGCGGATACCTTTGTCGAAACTGCTCTCGATCTGGATGGAAGCCAACCGCCGTGAGAGCTCGCCGAACTGGGTGGCGACCCCGGTCTTCACCGCGATCCCGAGGCCGGTGCCGCTGACGACGCTGGAACCCATGAAAGCGATGTTCGTCATGTCCGCCGGAGATTGCGTTTTCGGATCGGCGGGGTCTGCCGTTTTCTCGACAGGAAAAGACTCTCCGGTCAAAGACGCCTGGTTGATAAACAAATCCTTGCAGAAAATGATCCGCAGGTCTGCCGGGATCATGTCGCCGGCGAAGAGGTCCACGACATCGCCGGGGACGATCTCTCTGATCGGGATCTCCCTCGCCCGGCCGTTACGATAGACCGTTGCCGTGGCGCGGACCATCTCGCTCAATTTCTCCGCCTCGCGGCCTGCACGGTGCTCCTGCACAAAAGACAAAAGGACGCTGATCAACGCCATCAGGACGACAAGGAGAGCGCTGATCTTCTCTCCGAAAAACAGGGAAAAACCGGCAATGACCAAAAGGACGATGACGAGAGGATTTAAAAACCTGGAGAAGATCTCAAAAAGAACGGCCCTCTTCTTCTTTTTGGCGGGCTCGTTATAGCCGTAGACCGACAGGCGCTCCCGGGCCTCATGATCCGTCAGTCCTTTCTGGGACGTGACGAGCTTTTCGAAAAGTGCTTCATGGGCGCAGCGGACGTAATCGAAATCGGAGATGCTAGAGATAAAAGATAGCTTGTTTTCCATGATCAAAGGGTATCGATAAAATCGTCGAAATCAATATTCTCGCCGATGGCTTCTTTGGTCGCCCGGATCCTGCGGCCGTAGCCGGGATGGGTCTTAAAATAAGACAGGGCCTGCGGGGGTTCCTTCTTCTGCCTCTTGCGGAGCTTGTCCAGAAAATCGATCATGCCCTGAGGATTATAGCCCGCTCTCTTGGTATAAACCGCGCCCATCCCATCTGCGGTCAACTCGTCCTCCTGGGAATATCCCGAAAGCAGGAATGCGTATGCCAGCTGTACGCCCTGCGCCGCTTCCGCATTTTTCGTCGCGCCGGCGAGGATCGTCAAAATGTTATAGCCCCAGATCGCCTGGAGACGCTTGATGCTGTGGCGCGCCACAATATGCGCCACCTCGTGCGCGACGACGGCGGCCAGCTCATCGTCCGTATCCGCCACCGTCATCAGATTCTTGAAAATATAGATATAGCCGCCCGGCAGAGAGACCGCGTTCACGAGATCCTTGTCCTTCGGGTCCTCGATGATGCGGAAGCGGTATGTCAGATCGTGGCGGTCGCTGGCCTCTGCGACCTTGGCGCCGATGCGCTCCAGACGCTCGTTCATCTGGGGATCCTGGACGACCGTATAATTCTTCTCGACCTGCGCAGCCAGGGAATCGCCGATGGCCACCTCCCTTTCCGTCGAATACATCATCGTATCTTCTTTGTGCGTCGCCAGGTTGTATTCCGTCGAACAGCCGTTGAAAATAAAACCGCACAGCACGAGCAAAATGGAGACGCCAAACTTTTTGAGCATGGCGCGCAGACGGGCGATCGGCAACCCGACCACATTGAAATAGCACCCGCGGATGCGGCGGATGAACGACCCTCCCAGGCCCTGAATATCGAACCCTCCAGCTTTGTCGAGAGGCGAAACCTTACGGAAATACTGCGCGATCTCCCGGTCGCTTAAAGGCTCCATCTCGATGCGCGTCTCTTCCACATCCGTCATCTCCCGCCCGCTGGCGGCATCAATAACGGCAATGCCGGTATAAAGGACATGGGGTCTGTGCGAGAGCTTTTTGAGCATCGCGCGCGCTTCTTTCAATGAAGCGGGCTTGCCGAAAACCCTGCCATCCTGCCAGACAAGGGTATCACAGCCGACGACAATCCCCTTCTTGACGCGCCGGGCCACGTCGCGCGCTTTCAACAGGGCATTGGCCGCCACCGTCCGCGCCGGATGCCGCACAGCGTCCGCATGCTCTTTAACGCGCGCGGGCATCACCCTGAATCTCACGCCGAGATTCTCGAGAAGTTTTTTCCTGGCCTTGGACCTCGAAGCAAGGATCAGCATAACGGTCGTCCGTAACCCCCGGATGATCTGTGGTGTGTCAGTATCTGGCGTTCAACGCGGCGGATTCGCCGGCCACAAAACCCGTTGAAAACGCCGCCTGAAGATTGTAGCCGCCGCTGGAAGCCGCCAGATCCAGCACCTCTCCGCAAAAATACAACCCCGGCACAAGGCGCGACTCCATCGTCTTGGGATTGATCTCTTTCAAGGACACGCCGCCGCAGGTCACCATCGCCTCGTCGATGGGCCTGGCCCGATGGACCGTAAAAGAAAAACCTTTAAGGCACGCAGCCAGGCGCCGGCGATCCTGCACCGTCACCTGATGGCACTTCTTGGAGGCATCCACAGCGGCCTGTGCCGCGACAACGCCGACCATCCGTTGCGGCAGCAGATTTTTGAGATAATTTCCGACACCGGTATTGGCGGCCGCGCGCAACTCCGTCTGTAATTTTTTATCCAGCTCTCCGAGGGCCAGACCCGGCTTGAGATCCAGCAAAACCGCGACGTCTCCTCTTTCCAGCCAGGCCACGACAGAAACGCTGTGATCCAGGACAAGGGGTCCTGAGACCCCGAAATGCGTAAAAAGGAATTCGCCGACAGGCGTTTCGAGCTTGCAAGACCCTTGTGAGAATATAAGCCGGATATTTTTGAGCGTCAACCCCTGAAGGTCTTTGACAAACCCTTCGCGTGTCTCCAAAGGGACAAGGCCGGCCCTCAACGGCACAAGGGTATGCCCCAGGTCCCCGGCCCAGGTAAAACCGTCTCCTGTCGAACCCGTCTGAGGATAGGAGGCGCCGCCCGTGGCGACGATCAACAGACGGCACTCCAAAGACGATCCATCGTCGAAGAGAACGGTTTTCGTGGCGCCGTCAAGTCCGACCTTCCGGACATGGCGCCCCAGACGGACATCCACGGATAGCTTCTTCAATTCAGAGGACAGAACGGCGATGACGCTGGAGGAAGAATCGGTCGCCGGGAAGACACGGCCCTGGCGCTCCTTTTTGAGTTTGAGACCGCGGTCTTCAAAAAAAGCCATGAGGTCCTCAGAGAAAAAACGGCCGAAGGCATTGCGCAAAAACAAGCCGTTGGCCCCGAAACGGCGGCAAAATTCCTCGACGGACGCCTCGTTCGTCAGATTGCAGCGGCCCTTGCCTGTCAATCCGAGCTTGCGGGCAAGACTGGCGTTCCTCTCAAGCAAGACCACCGCAGGCGCTTTCAAGTCCGCCGCGCGGACCGCGGCCATGATGCCGGCCGGACCGCCTCCAATGATCACAATCGGATGAGAATCCATGGCGTTTCTAGTAAATGAGTAGCGGGTTTGGTTTAGACGGAGGGTTTTCTAGCGGCTACCGGCGTAGCCGGTACCCGCTTTTAACATCTGTGTCATCAAGACCGTTTCTGGTCTTTTACCGGTCTGTATTTTTCGGAGAAGAATTCGCTAGCCTTGAAGACGGACACAAGCTCACAGCCGAGCTTGGCTAGGTTCTCTTGCGCCCCTTCCTCCCTGTCGACGATCACGATGGCCTTGCGGACCGGAATATCCATCTTTTTCAAAACCTCGATGGCGTCGATAAGGGAGCCGCCGGTCGTCGCCACGTCATCCAGAAGAACGACCTCGCCGCCGGCCTTCAGGGTGGGTCCTTCGACCTGGAGCATCCGACCATGGCTCTTGGGATTTTTACGGATAAGGAAGGTATCGATGGGGAGATTGTTCTGAAAACTGACCAATGCCAGGGCCCCGACAATAGGGTCAGCCCCCAGTGTAGGGCCGCCGGCCGAGTTCACCTTGAGCTCGCGGACCATATCGAAGACAATATGGCCGACCAGATAAGCCCCTTGAGCGCTTAAGGTTACAGCGCGCGCGTCGATGTAATAATGGCTCATCTTGCCGCTGGCGAGCTTGATCTCGCCCTCGTGATAAGCCTTTTCTTTCATCAATGCGAACAACTGTTTTTTAAGAAGGGCTGCCTCCATAGGCGCTTATTGTACTGGCAAAGGGCATAGATGTCAACTGGCGTTATGCGCCTCCGGCACAAGGCAAAGGGTTCATTGACTTTTACCTATTAGGATGTTACGATGTTTCCCATGTTGAAAAATTATGCACAGGCATGTTGCAACCTTCTCTTTCCGAGGAGCTGCCACATCTGCTCCCGGCTTCTCTGCGGGGCGACAGCCAGGTTTGACGACCATCTCTGCGCGGATTGTTTTGCCTCCATGAAGCGCTGCGAAACCGTCTGCTGCCGCTGGTGCGGGTCGCCTCTGACCGAAGAAAGGGAAAAAGAGGAATTTTTCTGCCGCAGGTGCCGCAACGACAGGCCGGCATACCACCGCCTCATGACTTGCTACGCCTATGAAGGGCCTGTCCGGCTGTTGATCCATAGGATGAAATATGAAGGCCGGGCCTACCTGGCTTCCACCGTCGCCAGGCTGATCGCGGCAACCCTGCCGGACAAGTGGCTGGATCTATTCGATGCCCTTGTGCCTGTGCCGCTTCATGCGGCGCGCGCCAGGGAACGGGAATTCAACCAGGCGGAGGCGATCGCACGGCATCTGGCCGGCACTACGTCCCTGCCCGTGATCCCGGCGATCCAAAGGTCAAAAAACACACCGGCGCTGGCGGATTTAAAAAAACAGGGGCGCATGCGCGTCCTCAACCATGCCTTCCGGTTTGACGAAAAGTGCAGTTCCCTCATGAGCCGCCGCCGCATCCTGCTTGTAGACGACATCGTCACCACAACGGCGACGGCGCGCCAGACCAGCCGCCTGCTTATGGACGAAGGCGGCTGCTGCCAGGTCACGGTGCTTGCGTTCGCCAAAGGTTGATCATGCGTATCCTTAGGAATTACGTCTTGAAGGAATTCTTCGGCGCCTTCTTTTTGTCGCTGTTCATTTTGACCTTCGTCATGCTCTTGGGCAATATGATCAAGCTCGCCGACCTGATCATCTCCAAGGGGATCTCGATTTTGGTGGCCGGCAAGCTTTTCCTATATCTCATCCCCTTTCTCTTCAGCTTCATCCTGCCGGTCTCAACTTTGACCGCCGTTCTGTTGTCTATCGGCCGGCTTTCCGGCGACAACGAGCTGATCGCGATCCGCTCCAGCGGCATCGGCCTCTTCAAGATCCTCTCGCCGGTCATCATCGTCGGCGTGATCCTCAGCCTGTTTGCCGTCATCCTGAATAACGAGATCATCCCCGTCTCCCACCACAAATCGCGCGAGACGCTGATCGAGCTCGGTTCCCAGAACCCTACGGCGGCGCTGGAAGCCGGAACCTTCATCACGGCCTTTGATAAATACATCATCTTCATCTACCGCATCGACGGCAACAAGTTCTCCAACATCCGTATCTATGAACCCCAAGGGGCAGACAAGCCTCCGCGCACCATCATCGCTAAAAAAGGAGAATTCATCGTCCTGCCGGACAAACAATTGCTCAAGCTCAAGCTGATCGACGGCACATCCGACGAGATCAATCCGAACGACCCCGAAAATTTTTATAAACTCAATTTCAAGACATACTTCATGAACATCGACTTCAAAAAGCAGGCCGCGGCCAAGGTCGACAAGAAAGCCAAGGACATGACGCTCCAGGAACTGCGCCGGCAGATCAACAAATTCAAATCCACCGGCATCGACACCGCCCCCCTCTTGACGGAAATCTATAAACGCAGCGCCCTGGCGTTCTCCTGTATTGTCTTCATTTTCGCCGGGGCGCCGTTCGCCATGATCACCAGACGCAGGGAAAAATCCCTGAATTTCGGCTTCGCCTTCCTCATCATGGCCCTTTATTATCTTTTGCTGATCGGTTTCGAAACGATGAGCTCCGAAGGCGTCATGACGCCTTGGCTGGCCATGAGCATGCCGAACATCGTTTTCGGCGTTCTCGGCGCAGGGATGCTCTACAAAACATGCTTATCCTAGACCGCTACCTCTTTCGATCGTTCCTCAAAAGCTTTATTTTCTGTCTCATTGTCTTTATTTTTCTATTCATCATCGTCGACATCTTCGGCAGCCTCCAGGAAATCCTGAACAACCACCCCTCGATCCTGAAGATCCTCGAGCTTTATCTCTATGCCGTCCCGGTCATCATCGGCCAGACGGCGCCCATTGCCGCCCTCCTGGCCACGCTCTTCACCCTGGGGCAGATGAACCAAGCCAACGAGATCATCGCCATGAGGTCTTCGGGCCTGAGCATCTGGCATATCGTGCGCCCCTTCGTTCTTTTCGGTTTCATCCTGAGCCTGTCGATCTTCGTCATGAACGAAACCATCACGCCCTATGCGCAAAAGATGAGCAAATTCATCAAACGCTATTATGTCGACAAGGCCTACACATCCGCCCAGGATGTGCCGTTGGAAAATGTCGCCATCTACGGTTACGACAACCGCCTCTATTTCCTCAATAAATTCTATCCGAAAACAAACACCATCGAAGGGCTGACGATCCTGGAGCACGATGCCCAGCAAAACGTCCGTTCCAAGGTCTATGCGGAAAAGGCCGTCTGGAGAAACAACAGGTGGGTCCTTTACCAGTGCTTCATTTACTATCTGGGTGAAGGCCAAAGGATACGCGGAGAGCCTTTGTATTTTTCAGACAAGGTTTACAGGATAGAGGAAACGCCGGAAGACTTCATGAGGCAGAACATCCCTGTAGAAAACATGAACATCAAGGACCTCGCCAACTACATCGCGAGGCTCCCGGAGAGCGGCGCGCAGAACACGGTCATCCGCATGAAGGTCGATCTTTTTCAGAAGACGTCGTCGCCCTTCACCAGCTTCATCATCATCCTCCTGGGCATCCCTTCGGCCATCATCGTGCGCCGCCGGGCGGTTGCCTTTTCTTCCATCGGCATATGCATGGGCATCAGCTTCCTCTTCTATGTCCTCTTCGCCGTCCTGACGGCCCTGGGAAAAGCCGGAGTCCTGCCGCCCCTTCTGGCTGCCTGGGGCAGCCACATCATCTTCGGCGGCACGGCCCTGTATCTGATCGCGCATACCCAATAATATCCTGAACTTGCGAAATGACCGCCTTATCGTAGAGAGGAACTATTCTTTGCCGATATAGACGCGCGGCACGCGGGGAGAGATCCAGCAGACGACTTCGTAAGGAATAGTATGGCACAGATGGGCGAGCTCTTCGATGCGGATGATCTTGTCTTTTTGCGTTCCGGCCAGCACCACCTCGTCTTCCAGCCGGACGCTCTTGAGGTGGCCGACATCGATCATCGTCTGGTCCATGCAGACCACGCCGACAACCGGACAAAATTCCCCGTTCACCAGGACCCGGCCCTTGTTCGATAGAAGACGGTTATATCCGTCGCCGTATCCGACAGGCAGGGTCGCGATCACCGTATCGTTTTTGGTGATGTGCGTCCGTCCATAACTGATGGAACGGCCCTTGGCGACATTCTTGAGATAGACGATCCTGGTCTTGAAAGAAAGGACCGGCGCCAGGTCTACTTTCCCGATCAACGCCTCCGTCGGATGCAGGCCGTAGATGGCCAGGCCCGGACGGACGAGGTTGAAATGGGCGTCTTTATAGCCGACGAGAGCCATGGTATTGGCGGAATGCTTGAGGGGGATCTTGACACCCTTGATCTCGAGCTTCGTCACCAAAGCGCAGAACATCGTGATCTGCGAACGCGTAAAAGCCTCGTCGGTATCGGCACTGGGAAAATGGGTATAGAGACCTTCGATGGAGAGATGCGGCAGGGCGCAGAGCTTCAGGATAAAATCGTCCGCCTCGGAATGCCACACACCCAGCCGGCCCATGCCCGTATCGATCTTCACATGGATCTTGGCTTTCTTCTTGAGGGCCCCGGCGACCTTGTTCAATTCCAGCGCCATCGGATAATCCGTGACCGTCGCCGTCACGTCATTATCGATCAACGCCGCCGCATCGTTTTTGAGAAAAGCGCCCAGGTTCAGGATCGGGACACAGATGAGATTTTTTCTTAACGTCAGGGCCTCGTCCAGGCAGGCGACGCCCAGATAATCTGCCCCGCAGGCGACAAGCTTGCGTGAAACCTCGACGATGCCGTGGCCGTAGGCGTTGGCCTTGACAGCCACCATCATCTTTGTGCCTTCCGGAAGGGCTTTTTTCAGGGTCCGGTAATTACGTCCTACGGCGGACAAGTCGATCTCTACCCACGTCTGACGATAAAAAAGAGATTTTTCCATATGACGAGAAATCTTAAAAATAACCGCTAATCAAGATACAAATTACAAACAAATCCCAATGACCAAACACCATTGACCAGAAAGAAACCGCCTTTTTAAGAAAAAAGACGACTTGGTTATTGTATCTTGGGATTTGGTCATTCCATCCTTCCTAAATTTAACATGCCTTCCTGACCTGACAATCCCTGGAATACAGATACACAGCTTCGAGCCCCTGCGCATCCGTTTTGCGTCTCTGGCGAGAGGCCTTACGCGTCAGGGCCGCAATGCCCTCGGGTGTCGGATACCACATGTCTTCTTTAAGAGACCCGAAAACCCCCAGGCGCTTGCCAAGTTCCTGGCCATACACCTTTACGGCGTCTCCGGCCAAAACCGTATGCCCATCAAGCCGGCCAAGCCATCGTTCAACGTCAAGCAACGCGTCTTTGCGCAACGGCACAAATCCCTTTTTGCCGTCCTGTTTGAATTCCGCGGCGTAAACATGCGAACGCCTGGCATCCACAGCTACGGCCAGGCGGCGCGCGGGGATATGGACGGCATTAAAAGCGATAGCGGCCAGGCTTGAAAATGGATAGACCGGCCGCGAAAAAGCGAACGCAAATCCCTTGACCGCGCTCAAACCTATGCGCAAACCGGTGAAAGAACCGGGCCCAACGCCCACGCCAAAGGCATCCATGTCCTTCAAGGCCAGGCCCGATGAATGCAGACATGTCTCGATCAGCCCGAAGATCCCTTCAGCCCTTCCCTTTTCAAATTGGCGCCTCGTCCCTGCCAGCACTTTTTTTTCATCGCAGACAGCGACCACCGAATAAACCGTAGAGCTATCCAGACAAAGGAAGTTCATGAAAAAACCTCTTTGAGCGGATGTCCCCGTTCCAGGTCTTCGGCGGTCGCAATCATCTTCTCCAACGCCATAATCAGATAATTCTTGCTGAACACCTTCTCGAAACCCTTGTCGAAGACGCCTAGGGCCAGACTGACCTTGGGAAGGAACACAAGGGTGTTATTCTCAATCGCGGCATACTGGGTCAGCCTGCCGGTATTGTACCCCGTCGTTTCTTTCAAGGTCATGCAAACACGCGGCAACGGAAGAAAAATGTTTTTGATGCCGGAATAACTCACGCCGATGTAAATATCCCGTCCTTTGTAGACGCCGCGGATCTCGCGGCTGGCCAAAAAATCAAGCCAAGGCGGCCGGCGCGCATCTTCCACGCCCAGGACCTCCCGGCCCGCCTTCAAAAAATGCCCGATGACCAGTGTTGTCCGCGCCAGCCACCAGATAATGAAACCTCCGAGCGAAATGCCGAACGTCAGCCAGAGGTATTGATCCGTCCCGCTGACCGCACCCTTTAAAAAAATGATCGGCTGTTTCACAGAATTCTTCTCTTTCCCCGCCTCTTCGACAGATGATGCACGACGATCTTACGCGACCTATCCCCCGAGGCAGAGAATTCGATACGCATATGATCCGGAGGCAGCAGACCCTCGAGTTTATCCGCCCACTCGATGACGCAGATCCCCTGCGACCCGATAAATTCTTCGAGGCCTATCCCCTGGAATTCATTCAGTGTCGAAAGCCGGTATACATCGAAATGGTAAATAGGAGTTCTGGCCGGATAGGTTTTCAGTATAACAAACGTGGGACTCGACACATAGTCCTTTTTTTTGAAGCCGAGACCATAAGCCAGCCCTTTGACGAATGTCGTCTTGCCGCTGCCAAGAGCTCCTACCAAAGCCAGACAATCGCCGGCCTTCAAGCTGGAGGCCAGTCTTGCCGCCAGCTTCATGGTATCTTCGGCGGACCGAGTCACATAAATCTTCTTTTTCATCAATAACCTTGTTTTTTTCATCCGCCACCACCTCTTCGGCGGGGTTAATTCCTGCCTGCCTTGGTCAAAGGCAGGCGGCCGAATAACTTACGTCGTTCCACTCCGTAAGTTATGGCCTCCCTGAAAAATCACCTCTTTCTACCCCGATTCGCCTAAGACGCGTCGTAAATTTCTTTCAGAAATTTACTTCGCTGGCGA
>Ga0172373_10000282_pt1 | contig 82503 bp, 86 predicted proteins | sample Lak10m_2_FD_114546 | JGI IMG/M metagenome (GOLD analysis project Ga0172373, IMG submission 114546) | Freshwater microbial communities from Kabuno Bay, South-Kivu, Congo - kab_092012_10m | ecosystem: Environmental > Aquatic > Freshwater > Lake | place: Democratic Republic of the Congo...
GGACTGATAAAAGGTCTCGATCATGTTCCGTTAGGTGTTTGTAGGGTTTTGGCATAGTCCGCTCATTTTAGCGCAGCGGCCCGCCAACTCCCTCAAGTGTTGCACTTCGTTATTGAACTGGGGAAGATATTTTCTGTCCCACAAACGTTAACTTTATAAACTTTCTCCCAAGACTCATTAAATTCAGTCAAGGCGGCACAATGATATATTTCATTAATCTTTTTAAAAAGGCTGAAATATTTTTTTCTACTCAAGCCAAGACAAGCTTGAGTCTGATCGCCACAGAGAACTTCAAGTCGCTTATTATAACGCGTAAACCGATCTTTTTTATAAATGCGAAATATTAATTTTTTTAGCCGTATCAAAGCCTCATCCTGATTTTTTGCTCGAATTAACAAAAAAACATTATGGCAAGTTTCATCCAAGATATTTTTTAAAATGAAGGATCCCAAAAAACCAGTCGAACCAGTCATTAAGATATTTTTTGTACACATAGTCTATAGTCTTCTCAGGAAAATGTATACCTTTTAAAAATTACACAACAATTATTTCCGCCGAATGCATAAGAATTATTCAAAGCAATGTTAATTTTTTTTTCTTCTGATTTATTAGGCACACAATCAATATCACAATCTTCATCCGGTGTTTCATAATTAATTGTCGGAGGAAGAATGCCATCCTCAATCACTAGACAACAAACAACCGCCTCCATGGCAGAAGCCGCACCCATCGTATGGCCAAGCATAGATTTTATAGAACTGCAAGAAATATGTTTAAGCCGTCTTCCAAAAACTGACCTCAGAGCCTCGCATTCAACTTTATCATTTTGCAATGTACCTGTCCCATGCGTGCTAATATAACCAACCTCTTCTGCTAAAATGTTTGATTCTTTAAGAGCTTTTTTCATACAACTGACAATACCTTCTTCTGCCGGTTGAGTCATATGATGCGCATCGCAACTTAAACCATAACCTAAAATTTCTGCATAAATTTTAGCACCTCTCTTTTCTGCATGCTCTAATGATTCTAAAATTAGGATACTTGCCCCCTCTCCTAACATCATACCTTTTCGATTTTTGTCAAATGGCTGGCACTTCTCAGGAGCCATAGCCATGAGCCGATTGAAACCTGTAAAAGCAATTCGTGAAAATGAATCCGACCCTCCTGCCAAAGCAACATTCAGCTCGCCCTTTTTCACTAAATCAAAAGCAAAACCTATCGAATAATTTCCGGACGCACATGCGGTTGGCATCATAAAATTATATTTTTGACATTTTAATTCTAACGCTGTGTTGACGGCAATAACATTTGTAGGAAATAAAAAAATTGAAGATTTATCTATAGACAAATGTCCAGTTTTTAGCCACTCTGAATTCATCTCCTCAAGCTCTTGGATTTCCCCCATTGTTGTTCCTACGAAAACACCACTTTGAATAATATTATTTTTTTTAAACAAAGCATCTTCTGCGGCTATTTTTGCTGCCGCGATGGCCATCTGGGAGGCACGCCCCAAATGTCTGATTTTTCGCTTGTCGATAAAATCTTCGGGATGGAAACTTTTAACTTCTCCGCCTTTGTGGACAGGATAATCCGAGGTATCGAAAGACTCAATATCAGAGATGCCCGACTTACCGGCGATGAGATTCTTCCAAAACTCCGCAGCACCGATACCGATAGAAGAGACAACGCCGAGACCTGTGACGACAACCCGATGCTTACCGCCTTTGGACTTCTGGAATAATTTCATACGGTCTTGGCATCCTTGCTAGCGACGGCCATTTCAGCCTCGGCGATTTTTTTATCGCCGGCATGAACCGTTATCTTCACAAGACTCATCTTTGACATAAGCTTGATAGGAGTGGCCTCAATGGCAAGCTGATCGCCGGGAAACACAGGTTCAAAAAATCTGGCTTTAACTGAAACAAGAAATAGAAGTTTGTCGATTGGGAACTTTTGACGGTGGAGGACGAGCCCGGTCTGGGCCATGGCTTCAATGATAAGAGCACCCGGCATAATAGGCTGTCCGGGAAAGTGGCCTTTAAAAAATTGCTCACTGGCTGTTACGTTCTTGATGGCAATAACCTTTTCAGGCGAAGCCTCCAGGACCCTGTCAATCATTAAAAACGGAAACCGCTGGGGAATAAGTTTTTTAATATCTTCTATTTCCAAAACCATGTTCTATCCTTTCTCATAGAGATCGATTAACCATCACCCTCTTTTCCTGGCCGTCTCAACCATCTGAATAATTTTGTTAACAGTTGTCATCTCCTTGAGTCTTTCTTCGGGAATAACAATATGATACTTTTTTTCCAAGGCTGCCAGGATCTCAAGCGCCATCATGGAATCTGCCCCCACTTCCTGCACAAGATGAGCGTCAAGAGAAATGTCTCCAACTTCTTTTTCGATAACCGTGGCAACGATCTCAAGGATTTCATCCTTTATGCTAGGCACCATTTGTCAGTCCCTCCTATTCACCGTGTTGTCAATTGCTCGTATGCAGACCGCCATCAATCTTGATGACTTGGCCCGTGATGTAATTGGACTGCTCGCTTAAAAGAAATAAAACGGCCTTGGCTATATCCTGTGGATTGCCGAACCGGCCCAAAGGGACGGCCCGACGGAATTTATCCTTGAGTTCCTCCTTGAGGATGGTTAACATGTCCGTTTCAATAAAGCCCGGCGCTATGCAATTGACGCGGATATTGTAGGGCGCGACTTCCTGGGCCAGGGCGCGCGTCAGGCCGATGATACCCGCTTTGGATGCCGAATAGTTCACTTGCCGCGCAATGCCGGAAATCCCGCTGATGGACGAAATGTTGACGATATTGCCTTTCTTCTGCTTGAGAAAAGTCACAATGCACGAACGCGCCATGTTGAAACAGCCGGTGAGGTTGACATCGATGACATCCTTCCAATCTTCTTTTTCCATCGCCATAAAAGCCTTGTCGCGCGTGATACCGGCATTGTTGACAAGAAAATCCAAACCGCCGAAATAGGCCTTGACCTGCTCCACGAAATCCCGGCACGTGTCGTAATCGCGCACGTCGCCCTTGAAACTCAAGGCCTCGGAACCTGCAGCCGCGATTTCCTGGAGAAGTTTTTTTGCTTCGGCATCGCTTTTGACATAGGTGAAAGCGACTTTTGCGCCTGCGGCGGCAAGCTCCTTGACGATCGCACGGCCGATCCCCCTCGTGCCGCCCGAAACAATGCCGATCCGGTCTTTGAACGACTGGCTATTTTTCATATTTTGACAGGACAACCGCCGTATTCACTCCGCTGGGCCCAAAACAGCTGATAAGAACATGGTTGATATCCGCTTCCTGCGATATGCCGTCTTTGCAATTGAAGACGCACTGTGGGTCCTTTTCCCTGAGATTCACTATCGGAGGAATAAAGCCCTCTTTGATGCTGCCTGATGCCGCCGCCAGCTGCATGGCGCCGGAAGCACTGAACGTCTCGCCCACCATCGACTTGATCGCAGTTACAGGTGTCTTTGGGGCCGTTGAGCCGAAAACTTCCCGGATCGCCTCCGCCTCGATCCTGTCCGCTTCAGGCGTGGAATTCGCGTTAGCGCTGATGCAATCGATATCTTTGACATCCAGATCGGCGGCCTCCAGGGCCTCTTTCATGGCCTTGCGGATACCCGTGCCCAGCCGATGATATTTGTTGATGCGGTAAGGAACAAATTCATAGCCCAGGGAAGAAATCCCGGCATAAATAGGCACACCGCGGGCTCGGGCAGCCTCCGCATCTTCAATAAGCAGCATCGCTGCCCCTTCCCCGAAAACAATGCCATTACGCCTGCGGTCAAAAGGACAATTTAATTCCTGGTCATCGTCTTTTGACCCTGAAAGGAACTGGAGCTTATAAAAACCGAGATATGTCTGCAGGCAAAGCTCTTCCACGCCGCCCACCAGAACCGCCCTGGCGCGGCCCAGACGGATAAAATCACAGGCGTATTTTAAAGCGTCTGTGCTCGACGTAAAGCCTGTGGCAATCGTCGTATTAAACCCCTTGATACCGAAACGAATGGATATCTGGCTGGCCGGAGAATTGATGACGGTATTGGGAAAAAGAGCCGGGTTGACATATCTCGGCCCCTCGACAAGGGCCGTCTTGTCAAACTCGCTGATACTCCAGACACTCCCCAATGTCGTCCCCAGGACAACCCCTGTTTCGTCTGCGTTTTCTTCTGTGACAGTGAAATGCGCGTCGTCCAAAGCAAGTTTGGCCGCCACATTCGCAAGCTTCGTCGAACGATCAAGAAGACGAAGCCCTTTATCCCCCAGATAAAGTTTGGCATCAAAACCCTTGATCTCGCCGGCCTGCTTGGATTTTATAGGACCTGTATCAAAAAGGCTCACCGGCTTGATGCCGCTCACCCCTTTCCGGAGGGCATCCCAAAAAGCTTCCCTCCCTATACCGTTAGAGGCAACAACGCCGACGCCCGTGATGACAATCTCTTTATGTTTCATGGAAACCCCGGGGCTTACGCCTGACTTAGCCCTCTGACCGCAGGCCAAGTTATGGCCTCAACAAAAAACCCCTTTTTTCAAAGGGGTCTTGACTGATCGCCTCTGCCTTCCTCTTCCTTCTCTCAGACGTATCCACTTATCGAGAGCTGATTTTCTAAATCTCCACCCATGACCAATCTTGAAAGCCGGAAGGATACCTTGCCGCGCAAGCTTATGCACCGTAAAGATATGCAGATGCAGATAATCTGCAACTTCTTTGGCTTCCAGGATCTCCAAATGGTAAACCATATCGCTCCGCAGACTGACAAACACAACCAAACACAATGGATTATAGTTTAAAATACCGCGAATAAACGGCTTAGTCAATATCCTATAAAAAGAGTAAAGGCATCCCCGCGAAGGAACGAGACGGCAAAAAACAAGGCCCTGCCTGATTTCCTTCAGGCAGGGCCGGGATCAATTGCCCATCTGGCAAAACGCTATGCGCCTTCCGCCTCTTCTTCGGACTCCGAAACCGTATCTTCTTCGATCACGGCAAGTACGGCACCAATTTCCACCACATCGCCTTCGTGGACCATGATCTCGATCACGCTCCCTGAACAGGACGCAGGAACATTAAAAGTCGCTTTGTCCGTAGATACCTCGACCAACTCGCTGCCTTCCGTAACCGCCGCGCCTTCTTCCACATACCAGTAAGAAACGGTGGCCTTAGTGACACCTTCCCCTAATTCCGGCAGATATACCTTTACCATTGCCTGCTGCCTCCCGTCACTTCAAATTGAAAAACATGGGCCATTTGTTCAACTATCATATCACAAATCGTTTCCAATTGAACCTCGTCGCTGAAAAAATCATTGATCGAAGCCACTTTCACATCCAACCCGCAGGGTTTGATCAAAGAAAAGAATTCCGGGTCTACGCCTACGTTCAACGACATGCCATGATAGGAGACCCATTTCTTGATGGCAATGCCGATGAAACCAACTTTGTAAGGACCGACCCAGACGCCGGTCATCCCCTCCCTGCGATAGGCGTTCAACCCAAAATGATCTTTTAAAGGCGCGATGGCGGCCTCTTCAAGCATTCTCATATAATGATGCAGATCCTGGCCTATCTTTTTAAGATCGAAAATAGGATAAAATATCGCCTGACCAGGACCATGATAAGTGACGTCGCCGCCGCGATCCGTCTGGCATAGATCGATACCCCTACGCTTGATCTCATTTTCTGAAACAAGGATATGGTCATGGCCGTAGTGCCGGCCATAAGTAATCACCCCGGGATGCTGGCAGACAAGAAGCGTGTTTGCAGACGCCCCGCAGGCCACCTCTTCGACTAGCTTTTTTTGCAAATTGCAAGCCTCGGCATATGGAATCAAACCGAGATTCAATACTTTCAACGGGAAATCTGCGTAAGCCATGGATCAAAACGCTCTGGCGAGTACAGAGACGATCTCACTCAAACTGGGGTGGGCAAAAACAGTCCTTTTCAGATCGGGAATGCCTATTTTGTTCTTGATGATGACGGAAAACAAATTTACCAATTCTGCAGCCTCAAGACCCACGATACTGACCCCAAGGATGAGTTTTTTCCTCCTGTCGACAACAACCTTCACCAACCCCTGCGTATCACCAAGAACATGGGCCATCCCCAAAGAAAGATAAAAAATGGTCTTCGTCTCATAATCCGCGCCGAAAGCCTTGGCTTCCTGTTCAGTCAAACCCACAGAAGACACTTCGGGTGTTGTAAAGACGCTGGAAGGAATGGTGCCGTAATCCCTGTTCTGTGCCTTTTGAAACATGTTGGAGACAGCCAACTCTCCTTCATAGGCAGCCACATGGGCCAAAAGATACCCTCCCACGCAATCGCCGGCGGCAAAAACATGCTTTATGTTCGTCGCCAGCATACGGTCTGCATCGATCGCTCCTTTTTCCGTACGCAAAGAACAGGATGAGACACAGACATCTTCAAAGCAGCTCTTGCGGCCGACAGCGACCAGGACTTTTTCATATGAATCCGGATCCGCCTGTTCCAGACCCGTCTTGAGCATGACCTTAATGCCTTGTTTCTGAAAAGCCTGCGCCAGTTTTTTACCCAGCTCCTCGTCCATGTTCGGCAAGAGCCTATCGAGCATCTCAACGACCGTCACCTGCGCCCCTAAGCGGCGGAATATCGATGCAAATTCGCAACCAATGAAACCTCCGCCAACAATCAAAAGCGTCCTTGGGACAACCTCCCAGTTCAAGACATTGTCGCTGGAAACAACCCTTTGGCGATCAAAAGGGTTGCGGGAAATCTCCTTTGGCTCCGACCCTGTAGCCAAAAGGACAAATTTTGACCTGACCTCTCCTTTGCTGCCGACAGAAACCGCTCCGGGTCCCAGCAAAATCCCGCGGCCATGGACCCATGCGATATTATGCGATTTCAAAAGATAATCCATTCCCTGCGAAAGCCGGGCTATAACTTCCGTCTTTCTCCTCTGGATATCGGAAAGGCTCGAATTCTTTTTGGATTCTGCAACGAAGACCTTGGTAGGAATGCAGCCGCGGTTAAGACAGGTGCCGCCGATCTCATTCTCTTCAATCAGGCAGACGGTCTTGCCTAGACGCGCTGCCGCGATCGCGGCGTTAAAACCAGCCCACCCGGCGCCTATGATGGAAAGATCATACGTCATGATGGCTCGCGGATACAACAAACCGGCGCGGCCTTGGGATATGCCGCGCTCTACGTCAAACTTTAAGCAACTTGATGGAACTCTTAATAGCGTCGGCGGAATCTGCCAAGGCCTTGCTTTCCGCCTCGTTCAAATCCAAAACCAGGATCCGTTCGATACCCTCGGGACCGATGAGCGCCGGGACGCCGATCGCCACGTCACGAAGGCCGTATTCCCCCTCAAGACAGATACTTGCCGGTATCTCCTTGGAGGTGCCCGAAAGGACCGTCCTGACGATCTCGAAAATCGCGGCCGATGGGGCAAAATAAGCGCTGCCGCTCCCGTAAAGGGAGACAATCTCGGCGCCGCGCTTTTTTGTGCGCGCGACGATCTCTTCGATTTCTGCAGCCGTGAGCAATTCCGGCAAGGGTTTGCCTCGCACCGTAGCAAACCTTGCCAAAGGCATCATCGTCTCACCATGACTGCCGATCACCGCGGCGTGGACGCTATCAATGCCGACAAAAAGCTTTCCGGCGATCAAATTGGCAAAGCGGGATGAATCCAGGTTCACCCCCATGCCGAAAACCCGTTGACGTGAAAATCCTGTCAACTTATAAGCCAGGTATGTCATGACATCCAAGGGATTGCTCACGACAATAACGAGAGAACCTGCGGCGTGTTCCGAGATCCCGCGGCAGACGGTTTTCATGATATCGGCGTTCTTTAGTAAAAGATCTTCCCGGGTCATGCCGGGCTTTCTCGGCAGTCCGGCCGTCACGACAACAATGTCCGCTTCTGCCAAGGCCTTCATGTCCGATGTACCTTCGATGCGCACATCTACGCCGAGCGCATAACGCCCATCTTCCACGTCGTAAGCCTTGGCCCGCGCAACATTCTCAACAACGTCAACCAAAACAACTTGGGCGAGACCGCTCTCGGCAATGCGCATTGCCGCTGTCCCGCCCACAAAACCACCGCCAATGATAGCGACTTTTTTCATGATAAGAACTGCTGCCCTTTCATTTTTTTGATGATAGCATCGGCCATACCACTCGTCGAAGCGGCCGTCGGGTCATTCCTGTCTTTTTTGAGGTCATAGGTGACGCACCTGCCTTCTCTGATGACTTCTTTGACGGCACCCTCCAGCTTATCGGCAGCCTTCACCTCGCCCAGATAACGCAACATCATGACGCCCGAAAGGATCGTGGCGGTCGGATTGACTTTATTCATGCCGGTGTATTTCGGGGCCGACCCGTGGACGGGTTCAAACAAAGCGATCCCGTCTCCCAGATTGGCGCCGGGAGCTACGCCCAGCCCGCCGACGAGCCCGGCACACAAATCAGAAATAATATCTCCATAGAGATTCGGTAACACCAGGACATCAAAATTCTGAGGCTTGGTCACCAGCTGCATGCTGAGATTATCGACGATCGCATCGCCAAATTCGACTTTGCCGGCATACTCCTGGGCCACTTCCCTGGCCACGGCCAGAAAGAGGCCGTCCGTATGCTTCATGATGTTCGCTTTATGGACAGCCGTGACTTTCTTGCGGCCGTTTTTCAAGGCATATTCGAAGGCGAATTTAACGATACGGCGCGTCGCGAATTTTGAGATGGGTTTGATGGAAATGCCTGAATCCTTACGGATCTTCTTCGGGCTCAAGGCGTTGATGGTTTCAATCACCTCGGCGGCATCAGGCGACCCTTCCTGAAACTCGATCCCCATATAAAGGTCTTCGCTGTTCTCGCGAACAATAACAAGATCTATATTCTTGAAAGCCGCGGATACACCTTCCATGCTGCGCGCCGGCCGCAGACAAATATAAAGATCAAGGGCATGACGCAGCTGGACGTTGACCGAGCGAAACCCCGTCCCTACGGGTGTGACGATCGGCCCCTTGATGGCAACCTTGTTTTTCTTGATGGAAGTTATTACGTCATCCGGCAACGGCGTGCCGAATTTCTTGATGGCCGCTTCGCCGGCAATGAATTCCTCCCAGCGGATGCCAACGCCGGTGACTTCAATGCAACGCTTGGCCGCAAGGCTCACTTCCGGACCGATCCCGTCTCCGGGGATCAGAGTGATGGTGTATTTTGCCATGATGCTCCGTCTGAAGGCTACAGCTTGATGCCGCCGTATTTTTTGAAATGCTCGACGAGGCCGCCGTCTGAAAGAAGTTTACGCATGACAGGCGGAAGGGGATTGATTTTCATCTTCGTCTTCTGGGTCAGGTTGCGCAACTCGCCATTCTCCAGGTCGATCTGCAACTCGTCATTCTCGCGGATCCCGGCCGTATCGGCTTCAATCAAAGGCAGGCCGATATTGATGGCATTGCGATAAAAGATCCGCGCAAAACTTTTGGCCACGACGCCGACGATCCCGGCCTCTTTGATGACGAGAGGCGCCTGCTCGCGCGACGAACCCATCCCGAAATTTTTCCCGGCCACCAGGAAAGAAGCGCCGGGCTTCAGACGCGAATAAAAAGCTGGATCGATGTCTTCCATGATATGCTTGGCAAGTTCTTTCATATCGCTGATGGAAAACTTATACCGGCCGGAAATGATATAGTCCGTATTGATATCGTCGCCGATCTTATAGGAAAAGCCCCTGAGAATCATAACACCTTGCGCTTTCTGTGTAATCTGCTTTCGGCAATCTGTGCAATCGTTCTACAAGTTCTTGAATTCATCCACGTTCTTGGCCTTAGACAAGGCCGCTTCGTAACTGATCGTCCCTTCTTTGTAAAGTTCTTTGAGCGTTTTGTCCATGGTCCTCATGCCGAATTGATGGCCTGTCTGGATCAGGGTGGGGATCTGCTCGATCTCCTGTTCGCGGACCAGGTTGCGGACCGCCGGGGTGCCGATCATGATCTCTGTGGCGACGACACGGCCGATGCCGCTGGCACGCGGCAAAAGAAGCTGGGAAACGACACCCTGCAGACAGTCTGCCAACTGCAACTTGACCTGCTGCTGCTGATGCGGGGGAAAAACATCGATGATACGCTCGACCGTCTGCGGCGCATCCGGCGTATGCAACGTTGCCAAGACCAAGTGGCCCGTCTCAGCGGCCGTCAGGGCAGTAGAAATGGTCTCCAGGTCCCTCATCTCCCCGACGAAAATGATGTCCGGGTCCTGACGCAATGCATGGCGAAGCGCTTCGGCAAAAGACTTGGTATCGGAAAAAACCTCTCTCTGTTTGATCACGCTTTTCTTGTTATAATGCAAGTATTCGATCGGGTCTTCAATCGAAATGATCATTTCCTGGCGTTCGCTATTAATGAGGTCAATCATTGCCGCCATGGTCGTCGTCTTGCCGACGCCTGTCGGACCAGTCACCAGGACCAAACCATTGGGTTTGCGCGCCAATTCAGCCACAATAGGAGGCAACCCCAAGTCTTGCAATCTGGGGATCTCCAGGGGGATACGACGAAAGGCGCCTTCCACGGAACCTCTCTGGACATGAATATTCACCCTAAACCTGTCCATCCCCGCCATGGCCACAGAAAGATCCAGTTCCCAGTTCCTCTCGAATATCTCTTTCTGCTCGTTGGTCAAAATGGCATAAATCATCCTCTTGGTGTCATCCCGTGTCAACTTGGGAAAATCCGTCAAAACGAGCCGACCATCGATCCTGAGGATCGGCGGAGAATTTTCCGTCAAATGAAGATCCGAAGCCTTCTTCTCAATTGTCAGCAACAATAGATCTCTGAGTTCCATATGAACTCCTTGATTTTGTCTATGATGGGTATTTGTTCCCAGCAAAATGAACTCCGCAGCTTACGCTGTAAATTTCCCGAAGGCCGGTTCAGCCGGCCGGAGGGAAAATTTACAAATGTTTAAGCCAGGAGCCAGCATTCGGCCGTTTATTTTAAATATGTCCTCGGGTCTACGATACGGCCCTCAATAGCAGATGCCGCGACTGTCGCCGGAGAACCGAGATAAATAAAAGATTCGGGATTACCCATGCGCCCTTTGAAATTCCTGTTGGCGCTGGAAACGACCACTTCGCCCGCCGAAGGCACGCCGTTATGCGTCCCGACGCATGGCCCGCACCCGGGAGTCACGACGCTGGCACCTGCCTGGACCAAAATACCAATCAAGCCTTTTTTCATGGCCTGAAGATAGATCTTCCTAGATGCCGGCGCCACGATGAAACGGACATCCTTCGACACCCTGCGGCCCCTGAGCATCCCGGCCGCGATCTCCAGGTCTTCCAGGCGGCCGTTGGTGCATGTCCCCAGATAGGCCTCGTCGATATGGGTCCCGACGAGCTCTTCGACAGCCGCATTATTGTCGACGGTATGAGGCTTGGCCAACTGCGGCCCGATCCTCGACGCATCATATTCCTTCACAAGGCTGTAAACCGCATCCTTGTCCGCGTGCTGGGGATTCGGTTTTCTTATTTTATTACGTCCGGAAAGCCATGCCAACGTTTTTTTATCGGCAGGGATAACGCTGAACTTCGCCCCCATCTCGACTCCCATATTGCAGATAGTAAAACGCGCATCCATGCTTAAAGCGTCGATGCAGGATCCATAGAATTCAACCGACTGGTAGGTGGCACCGTCTGCCTTCAAGTCTCCGATAATATGCAAGATAAGATCCTTGGAATAGACGCCACGGCCGAGCTTTCCGTGAACCACAATCTTGATCGACTGCGGCACCTTAAACCAGTTCTTGCCGCAAGCAAGACTAATGGCCAAATCCGTGGAGCCGACGCCTGTCGAAAGGGCACCCAGGGCGCCGTAGGTACAGGTATGAGAATCCGCCCCAAGGACAAGGTCTCCGGGGAGCACATGTCCGTTTTCGGGGATCACCTGATGGCAAACGCCACACCCGATATCGTAAAGGAGAAGCCCTTTCTCGCTGGAAAAATCACGCAGCTTCTTATGGACAGCGGAAACGCCCATATTCGGCGAAGGCGCACTATGATCGATGACGATCGCAAATTTGCCGCGATCAAAGGCCTCCTTGATCCCCAGGGCACGAAAACGATCCACGATGATACCGCTCGTCCCGTCCTGCCCGAAACAAAAGTCGATGTTGCAGACGGCAAAATCGCCGGCCTTCAGATCCTGCCCCGCATGATGACTTAAGATTTTCTCCGCTATTGTCTTGCCCATCATTCGCCCTCAGAAAATTTTTCAGCGAATGATCCCGAGCTGCCATAAACACAACTCTTATGCAGCGAGAGATCTTTTATAGCTGATTCACCCACTCTTCAATCCTGTCCAGGCCTGTCTTGATCTTCTCCATACTCGTCGCAAAGCTGATCCGGACATAATCATTACAGCCAAACGGCCCTCCGGGAATCAAAGCCACATATTTTTCCTCAAGCAGACGCTTGGCAAACACAAACGAATCCATGCCGGTCTTCTTGATATTGACAAAGATATAAAAAGCCCCTTCCGGCTTCTTATAAGAAAGAACTGTGTTCATCTTATCGAGTCTCGAAACGATATAATCCCTGCGTTCCTGGAATTTCCTGCGGACATCGTCAAAAAATGCCGGGCCCAGGGAAAACGCCGCGAGCGCCGCCTTCTGAACGAATGACGTCGGATTCGAGGTCGAATGGTCCTGAATACAGGAAACGGCCTTTGCGATATCATCCTCTGCCGCCAAATACCCCAGCCGCCATCCTGTCATGGAATATGATTTGGAAAAACCGTTCACTGTCACGGTCAGCTTTTTGATCTTGTCCGACAAAGATGCCATCGAGACGTTCTCGATACCGTCAAAAATGATCTTCTCGTAAATCTCATCGCTGATGCAATAAATGTTGTTTTCGACACAGACATCCGCGATGGCTTCCATCTCCTTGCGCCGATAAACCACGCCGCAGGGATTGGATGGACTGTTCAAAACGAGGACTTTTGTTTTCTTGGAAAGGTGCTGACGCAGTTTCTTGGGGGTGATCTTGAAATCTTCTTCCAGGCTCGTGGGGATGAAAACGGGTTTGCCGCCGGCCAGCTTGACCATCTCCGGATAGCTGACCCAGTAAGGAACGGGAATCAGGACCTCGTCCCCCGCATCCACGAGGGCCTGAAAAACATTGTAAAGAGAGTGTTTGGCCCCGCAGGAAACAACAACGGCACCGGCCGCATAATCCAGGCCGTTGTCGTTCTTCAGCTTTTTGATGATGGCGTCTTTGAGTTCGGGAATCCCCGAGGTGGGCGTATATTTTGTGAAACCGGTCTGGATGGCGGCGATGCCCGCCGATTTGATAACATCCGGGGTATCGAAATCAGGCTCGCCTGCGCCGAAGGCAACAACGTCCTTGCCCTCTTTGACCATGCGCTTCGCTGTAGCCGTGATCTGGAGGGTTGCCGAAGGACTAACCTCTTGAGCTCTTCTGGATAAGGACATCGGACTCGCAGGACATGCGTCTCGATTAAAGCGAATCTCTCTCTGATTTAAAGATCTTGCCCAAGCCGCCCAAAGGTTTCTTCAACGGCTTCTTTTCCTCATGCTTGTGCTTGTCTTTTTCAGGAGGAGCCGGCTCTGCGTGAATGTGTGTGTCGGCGGATTTCTCTGCCTTCTGTTTCTCAACCGCCTCCGGAGCCGCCTTGTGCTTAAGCGTCTTCTGCTTTTCTTTGATCATCGTCAATTCCAGAATGACGAGTTCGGCATTATCTCCCCGGCGCCTCTTGTAAGGAATGATGCGCGTATAGCCGCCGTTCCTCTCGCGGAACATCGGACCGATATCGGAAAACAACCTCTGCACCAATGCATGATCGCAAAGGATACGAAAGGCCTGCCGCCGCGCGGCAAGCGAATCGGCTTGTTTGCCCCAAGTGACGAGACGATCCACGAGCCCCTTGGCAATCTTTGCCTTCAGCTTGGTCGTGATAATCCTCTGGTTCTTCACGACGGCCTGGGCCAAAGAATTGATCGTGGCCTTATAGTAAGAGCTGAAACGCGAAAGATTCTGTGTCTTGATTCTGTGTCTCATCGATTTTCTCCGATCACACTGATTTGATCTGTGTAATCTTATTTGTCATCCGTGCAATCGTTTTTACTTCTCTTTCTTCAATTTATTTTCGTCGATCTGCATCCCGAGATTCAGACCCATGGCTACAATGAGCTCCTTGACTTCCGTAAGGGATTTCTTTCCGAAATTCCTTAACCCCAGAAGCTCACTCTCCGACTTCCTGACCAAATCGGCGATGATCTTGATATCGGCCTCGCGTAAGCAGTTGGAACTGCGGACGGACAACTCAAGCTCGGAGATCGGCAGGCGCAGCTTTTCATAAAGCTGGGTCTCCTCCGGCGTCATGGCCTCTTCTTCTTCCATCTCTTCCGGGATCTGGCCCAGATTGAGGAAGACATCCAGGTGTCCGCGCATGATGTTGGCGGCATAGAGCATCGCGTCTTTCGGATCGATACTGCCATTGGTGAACACCTCGATGACGAGACGATCGTAATCCGTCTTCTGGCCTACGCGGGTATTTTCGACGTGATAGGCCACTTTTTTGACGGGTGAAAAAGCCGAATCCACCGGAATGGCTCCAATCACCTGTTCTTCTTTCTTGTTGACCTCGGCAGCCACATATCCCCGGCCTCGGCCCACCTCGATCTCAACATTGAATTTAATGTCCTTGGTCAACGTAGCGATATGAAGATCAGGGTTTAAAACCTCCACAGTGCCGTCCGTGATAATATCCCGCCCTGTCACCTCCCCGATCTTGTCTTTCTTGATATAGACGGATTTCGGGGCCCTGGAATGCGAGCTCAGGATCAGATTCTTGATATTAAGAATGACGTCCGTCACATCCTCCTGCACGCCCTCAATGGCACTGAATTCGTGAAGGACATTTTCGATCTTGACGGCCGTCACGGCGCTGCCTTCAATGGAAGACAACAAGACGCGCCTCAGGGAATTGCCCAGCGTCACGCCGAAACCGCGCTCAAAAGGCTCGGCGATAAACCTGGCATAGGTCCCCGTATGCGTCGCCTCATCTATTTCTAAAAACTTGGGTAACTGAAAATCTTTCCACTTAATCCCCATCTTGCCTCCTCCATTCCCACCATGCTTAGACCCGCCATTATCGGATATGGCGGTCTACTCTTTTCTGAGCTAGACCCGCCATTATCGGATATGGCGGTCTACTCTTTTCTGAGCTAGACCCGCCGCAACTGCAGACAGGCGCCTTTTATCTTCAAAAAAATCTTCTACTTGGAATACAACTCGACAATCAACTGTTCCTGAATAGGCATCTGGATATCATCCCGATCAGGCAGACGCGTAACTGTACCTTTCAGGGCATCGGCATCCAGCTGAAGCCAAGGAGCGACGCCCCTATCCTTGGAAAGCTCCATATTGGTCCTCACGACCTTCTTAACGCCCTCTTTTCCTTTGACCTCGACAACGTCTCCGGCGCGCACGGAAAAAGACGGAATATTGACCCTCTTGCCGTTCACATAGACCGAACCATGACGGACAATCTGACGGGCCTGCGTATGAGATGTTGCGAACATCAGACGAAACAACACATTGTCCAAGCGTCTTTCCAAGAGCTGCAAAAGAACCTTGCCTGTGACCCCCTTGGTCTTGGCGGCGATGCCGAAATATCTGCGGAACTGCCGTTCCATGACCCCGTAGATCCTTTTGACTTTCTGTTTTTCTCTGAGCTGCAAACCATAGTTGGAAAGTTTTGCGCCCCGTCCCTGACCGTGCTGCCCTGGAGGAAATGCGCGACGCGCCACGGCGCATTTTTCCGTATAACAACGCGTGCCCTTCAGGAACAGCTTCATCATTTCCCTGCGGCAGAGGCGACAACTTGGACCCGTATATTTTGCCATTTCGTTTACCCTCTCTCCTGGAGCCCCACGGGCTTAACCTTGGGATTAAACCCTGCGTCTTTTAGGCGCCCGGCACCCATTGTGCGGCACAGGCGTCACATCCTTGATCATTCTGACCATCAAACCCGCAGCGGCGATCGCCCTAATGGCGGATTCGCGGCCGGAACCGGGCCCGTTAACATACACATCCACTTCCACAAGGCCGGCATCTTTGGCTTTTTTCGCCGCGTCTCCCGCCGCCACCTGTGCGGCAAAGGGCGTTGATTTTTTCGACCCCTTAAAACCGACGACGCCCGGCGTCGACCAAGAAATGACGTTGCCCTGACGGTCAGCGATCGTAACGATCGTATTGTTAAAACTCGCCTGAATATGGACGACACCAGCCGTCGAGGTTAAAACCTTTTTTCCTTTTTTCTTTCCTCTTTGTACCATTGATACTCCTTAATCTCGCCTCTGGCGAGATTAGGCCCTCCGCTATGTGGTATTGCGGAGGCCTACCCTTTCTGGGTTAACTCCTCGCGTATCTTGAGAATTTATGGCTGCCCGCCTGAACTCTGCGAAGGCTGGTCGCAGACATAAATTGTCAAGATGCAAACGCGAGGAGTAACGTTAAATTCCTTCATTTCCCTGCCGCAGGCGCCGGCTTCTTCGCAGGGGCCTCAGCCACCCTGATAATACCAACATTCTTACGCGGCCCCTTCCTTGTCCTGGCGTTCGTTTTTGTCCTCTGGCCGCGGACAGGCAGGGATTTTTTATGCCTCATGCCCCTGTAAGAACCTATATCCATCAAACGCTTGACATTCTGCGATATTTCCCTGCGCAGATCGCCTTCCACGCGATAGCCCTTCTGAAGGACCGCCGTGATATGAGAAACCTCTTCCTCGCTCAGATCCTTGCCTCTTTTGGCGGGATCTATCCCGGCTTCTTTGAGGATATCGCGGGAATTAGACTCTCCGATTCCATAGAGATATCTCAACGACACGTCTATTCTTTTTTCTTTCGGAAGATCGACACCCAAGATTCTTGGCATTGTTTACTCCTTAATCCCGCCACGGGCGGGATTAGACCCTCCGCTATGTGGTTACCCGACTCTATCGGATGAGCCGGTATGCCGCTTTCTGCGGCATGCGGAGGTCTACCCTTTCTGGGTTAGGCCCTTCGCTTATTTGGAATTGCGAAGGTCTACCCCTTGTGGGGTTAACTCCCTGCCTGCCGGCAGGCAGGCGAGCGTATCTTGGAAATATCTGAATGCACCTGGCTTTATTGGAAAAGCCAGTATTCCGCTCTCTGCGAAACCCGTCCGAGTTCTACGAGGACTGGTCGCAGACAGATATTGACAAGATGGTTACGCGAGGAGTCTAACTTTTCGTTCATTTACCGTCTCTGACGAAATTAATACACAAAAAAATTAAAGGTTTTTAAGCTCTTATCCCTGCTTCTGCTTATGCTTGGGATTGCTGCAAATCACCCGCAGGATTCCCTGGCGCTTGATGATCTTACAGTTATTACAAATCCTTCTGATTGAAGATTTTACTTTCACTTTCTTCTCCTCGTGCCGCCCATTTTGATCTTTTCCCGGCGGCGGAAAAATCAGGCTTTATATTATTTATTCCTGAAGGTGATCCGGCCGCGCGACAAATCGTAAGGAGACAACTCCACCCTTACTTTGTCTCCTGGAAGGATCCTGATGAAGTTCATGCGGATCTTTCCGGAAACATGGGCCAGGATCTTATGCCCATTCTCCAGCTCGACTCGGAACATCGCATTGGGCAAAGATTCAGTAATGACTCCCTCAACCTCAATTGCTTCTTCTTTAGCCATAGACCGTTGGTTGAACCCCTAAAATTGTTGCTTATTGGGTTAAAACCACAGGACCTTTATCCGTCAACGCCACCGTATGCTCAAAATGCGCCGAAGGCTGTTTGTCCCTTGTGACGGCAGTCCATCCGTCATCCAGGACCTTGACTTCCCAGCTTCCGGCATTGATCATCGGCTCAATGGCGAAAACCATCCCGGTTTCAAGCAGAGGACTCTCCCCTTTGGTTACATAATTAGGGATCTGCGGCTCTTCATGCAATGCACGTCCGATACCATGTCCCACAAAATCCCGGACTACTGAAAACCCGCGTGTTTCGACATGAACCTGGACGGCACGGGAAATATCTACCAGACGATTGCCGTGCTTGAAAATTTTAATGGCCTCTTCCAGCGCCCCCTTGGCCGTTTCGATCAAGCGGCGACGCATCGCATCAATCCGGCCGACAGGGAATGTCTGGGCCATATCCAGGAAAAGCCCTTCCTGCCTGATTCCGATGTCGACGCTGACGATATCGCCTTCCTTCAGACGCCGCCGGCCGGGAATGCCATGCACGACCTCCTCATTCACCGACACGCAGGCATCCGCCGGGTAACCGTGATATCCCTTAAACGCAGACGTCGCACCAAAAGAACGGATGAGCTCTCCCGCCTTTTCGTCGATCTCTTTCGTCGTCACACCCGCTGATACCATTGCGGCCAATTCCGCCATGATCTTCGCCAGTGTCCGCCCGCCCCTCTGCATCTTGTCAAGTTCCTGACAAGTTTTGATAGGGATCATTTTAAAGAACCGATGATCTTCTTGATATCCAAAAAAACATCTTTGGAATCCAAATCTCCGGAAACATTCTCAAGCTTACCCTGCTTGCGGTAATAATTCAGGACACCTTCGGATTCCTGCAAATAAACATGCAGCCTGTTCTTGACGGTAGCTTCGTTGTCATCGGGACGTTGATACAGCTCAACCGAACATTGATCACAAAGCATGTCTTTTTTGGGCGGCATATTTTTCACATGATAATTCGTGCCGCATTTCGGGCAGACACGCCTTCCGGTGAGGCGCTGCACCACGATATTTTCCGAGGTTTTAAGATAGATCGCCTTATCAACCCCGCCCGGCAGCATCTTGTCCAGGGACTTCGCCTGCGCTTCCGTCCTGGGAAAACCGTCCAGAATAAATCCCTTGGCGACATCGGACGCCGACAGCCTCTTTTTGACCATCTCCGTCACTAAGGAATCCGGAACAAGCTTGCCGGCCTCCATGTACGCCTTAGCCTGCCTGCCAAGCTCGGTATTGTTTTTCACCTCGCCGCGCAAGATATCGCCCGTCGAGATGTGCGGCAGGCAAAAAGCCTCAATCATCATCTTTGCCTGCGTCCCCTTGCCGGCGCCCGGCGGCCCGAATAATATCAGCTTCATCTTAACGGCGTCCTCTCAACTTGGTCGATTTCAAAAAGCCTTCGTAATTTCTCATCAAAAGATGCGACTCGATCTGTTTGACCGTATCCAGGACGACGCCGACCATGATCAAAAGACCTGTGCCACCGAAGAAGGAAGCCACCAGGTATGGGATCTTCAACCACGCCATGAGCATATCCGGAAAAATCGCAATAAACGCCATGAAAACGGCACCCGGCAGTGTGATACGCGTCATGACATAATCGAGGTATTCCGACGTCGGCCGCCCCGGCCTGATCCCGGGCACAAAGCCGCCGTATTTCTTCATATTCTCCGCGATATCCGTCGGATTGAAAACAATCGCAGTGTAGAAATAACAGAAAAAAACGATCAAAAGAGCGTAAACGATCGTGTATAACGCATGACCGCGGATCAGGTTATTGGCAAAAGCCTGAAAGGCGGCGTTGGGAATGAATGATGAAATCGTCGCCGGGAACAAAATGATCGACTGCGCAAAGATGATGGCGATGATCCCCGACTGGTCGATCTTGAGGGGGATATACGTGCTCTGCCCGCCATAGACCTTACGGCCCACAACACGCCTGGCGTACTGGACGGGGATCTTTCTCACCGCCTGGATGACCATGGTGACGGCCAGGATTACGGCGATCAAAAGAACCGACATGATCACAAAAACATACGGCTCCAATGTCCTTTTGGAGGGCGAATAAGGAGAAAACAAAACCCACAACTGATAGCCCGCCGAAGGGATCCTGGAGATGATGCCTGCGGTGATGATGAGCGATATGCCGTTGCCGATCCCGCGCTCCTGGATCTGCTCGCCCAGCCACATGATAAAGATCGTTCCGGTCGTCAGCGTCAGGATCGTCAGGATACGAAATCCCCAACCGGGGATCATGACGATCTGCAGGCCTTCCGAACGCCCCAAGCCTTCCACCCAGATGGCGATGAAATACGACTGGATGACAGACAGAAGGACTGTACCGTAACGCGTGTATTGCGTGATCTTCTGATAACCCGATTTGCCTTCCTTGGCCAGTTTCTCCAAAGCAGGGACAACAGCCGTCAAGAGCTGCATGATGATCGAGCAGGAGATATACGGCATGATCCCCAGAGCAAAGATCGTCATACGGCTCATGGCGCCGCCGGAAAACATGTTCATGATGCCAAAGAGCGCTCCGCCTTCCGAAGAGGTAATGCGCCTGAATAATTCTGCCAGGGCGGAACCGTTGATGCCCGGAGTCGGGATGTAACAACCGACGCGGTAAACAGCCAAAAGCACCAGAGCGATCAGGATCCGTTTTTTGAGCTCCGGGATCTTAAAAGAATTTAATAGCGCAGAAATCATTATGGCTTCTTCAGGATTTCAACCGTGCCGGACGCATCCTGGATCTTCTTGACAGCCGACTCGGTGGCACGATGCACCCTAAGATGCAACGCCTTATCAACCTTGCCGTCTCCCAAAAGCTTGACCAATCCTTCCTTATCCTTGATCAGGCCCTCATCAAAAAGATTGTCCGGAGTCACTGTCGATCCCTTGGCAAACTTAGTCAGGGAGCCGACATTGACGATCTGGTAAGGATTGACTGAGCGGCTATTGAATCCCCTTTTAGGCAGCCTGCGGAAAAGCATCATCTGGCCGCCTTCATAACCGGGGCGAAAATCACGGCCGGCCCTGGAGCCCTGCCCTTTGTTGCCGCGGCCGCTGGTCTTGCCGCGGCCCGAGCCGACTCCCCGACCGATAGCCCTGATCTTTTTGTTGGCGCCGCGAGGCGCGCGGATATCAGTTATTTGCATGTTCTTGACCTTCTGTTTCCTCAAAGCGCTGTTTTCTTAAACTGAAGATATCCAGGTCCCTGTTCAAATCTTTCAGACCCTCTATCGTCGCCAAAATGACATTTAAGGGATTATTGCTGGTCAGGCATTTCGTTAAGATATCCCTGATGCCCGCAGCCTCACAGACCGCACGCACAGGACCCGAAGCGATGATCCCCGTCCCTTCAACGGCCGGCTTCAAGATAACGCGGGCCGAGCCGAAACGCCCAACGACATCGTGCGGGATGGTCGTCCCTTCCAAGGGAACCTGCATCATGTTCTTTTTAGCCTGGGCAATCCCTTTACGGATAGCATCCGAAACTTCATTCGCCTTTCCAAGGGAAACACCGACCTTGCCCCTGGTATTGCCTACGACGACCAGTGCACTGAAAGAAAGCTTCTTGCCCCCCTTGGTCACCTTGGCCACGCGGCTGATCCTGACGACCTTCTCTATCGCTTCCTTGCTCTCTGTCACGGAAATAGGCTCAACCATCTTAAAACTCCAATCCACCTTTTCGCGCGGCCTCGGCAAACGCCTTGATGCGGCCATGATAATCATAGCCGCCCCTGTCAAACACGACGCGCGTGATGTTCTTATTTTTAGCTTCCCGTGCCACGATCTCTCCCAGAGCCGCAGCCGCCTTGACATTCCCGCCGTAAGAAATCTTACTTTTGAAATCCTTATCTGCCGTCGAAACAGCAAACAACGTCGTCTTCTTATCGTCATCGATGATCTGGATAAACAGGTTCTGCAGACTACGGCGCACATTCAAACGGGGACGCTCCGCCGTACCGACCACCTTCTTCCTGATCCTCAAATGCCGTCTTTCTCTTGCCGTTCTTTTGATTTTCATGGGTTTTTATCTGTATGACCTAGGCTTGATCTGCATTATCACTTCGTAACAGCCTTGCCGACTTTCCTGCGGATGCGCTCATCCTTATAACGGATCCCTTTGCCTTTGTAGGGCTCTGGAGGACAGATCCGCCGGATCTCCGCGGCGACCTGGCCCACCTGTGTTTTATCGACGCCCGAGACCACTATCTCCACCTGTTTGGAAGCGTCGATCTTGATGCCTTCGGGAATAGGATAATCTACGGAATGGGTGAACCCGACATTAAGCTTCAGGCTCTTGCCCTGCGTCTGGGCCTTGTAGCCGACACCTTCAATGACAAGGGTCTTTGAAAAACCCGACGTGACACCGATGATCATGTTTTTCGCCAAGGCGCGCGTCGTGCCAAAAAGGGCCCTGACGGGCTTCGTATCTTTCAAAGCACTAAAAAAGAGTTTGTTGTCCTTCTGCTCACAGGCGATATCCTCGGAAAGCTTGAATTCCATCTTTCCCTTAGCCCCCTCGACCTTCAGGCAATTCTCCTGCACGCTGACCTTGACGCCGGATAAAATATCAACTGGTCTTTTTCCTATTCTAGACATGGCTCCTCACTTACCAAACGTAACAAAGGACTTCGCCGCCCACCCCTGTTTCCCTGGCCTTCGCTTCCGTCATCAGGCCTTTGGATGTCGTCATGATCGCCATCCCCTTGCCGCGCAGAACCCTGGGCAAGTGTTTGGCATCCGCATAGACGCGCAATCCCGGACGGGACACTCTTTTCAAATTGATGATCACAGATTTCTTATGGATGTATCTCAGGTAGATCCTTAAAACACCCTGTTTGGTGTCCTTGATAACCCTGAAATTATCGATAAAACCTTCCTCTTTCAGGATGCCGGCAATCCCCTCCAAAAGTTTGGAATACGGCACATCCGTTTTTTCCTGGCGGGCCTTCGCTGCGTTCCTGATCAACGTCAACATATTAGCGACTGGATCCGTAAAACCCATACGATATCTCCTCTTGTTTCAATGCTCAAATCCCGCTTGCTTGCGGCATCGGCCGTTCTACCAACTGGCTTTCCGTACGCCGGGAATCTCCCCTTTGGACGCCAGTTCCCGAAAACAGATACGGCAAAGCTGGAATCTTCTGTAATAGCCGCCGCTGCGGCCGCAGAGCCGGCAACGGTTTGTTTTACGCGTCGAAAACTTCGGCGTTCTCTTCCAGCGGTTGATCTGCGATTTCTTAGCCACAGTTTATCCTTCCGTAAAAAATTTAGGAGCTCTTGTCGATCTTGCTGAATGGAATGCCCATCAACCTCAAAAATTCGTACGATTCTTTCTGGGAGGCGGAAGCGATGACGAACGTGACGTCCATCCCCTGCACGCGGGAAATCTTGTCTACGTCGACCTCAGGGAAAATCGCCTGCTCCGTAATGCCTATCGTAAAATTCCCCTGGGTGTCGAACGACTTGGGATTCACACCCCTGAAATCCCTGATCCTCGGCAGGGCTACGCTGATCAGACGATCCATGAATTCGTACATCCTCTGGCGTCTGAGCGTCACCATGCAGCCGATGGCCTGGGCTTTCTTGATCTTAAAATTGGCTATTGCTTTCTTGGAGCGTGTGATGACGGGTTTCTGCCCGGCGATCATCCCCAGTTCCTCAACAGATTTTTCCAGCATCTTGATGTCCTGGATCGCCTCGCCCACGCCCATATTGATGACGATCTTTTTGAGCCGTGGAGCCTGCAGGGCATTCTTGTAGCCCATGATCTTCGTCAACTCGGGAACCACTTCTTTCCTGTATTTCTCTAACAAGCGCGGTGTAGATGCTTTATTGTCTGTCACTGTTTTCTCTGCCATTTTTTTAATCTGTGCAATCTGGGTTTAATCTGTGTAATCGTTCTTCAAAAGGCCTCGTTGCATTTCTTGCAGATGCGCGCCTTCGTCTGGTCCTTGAGGACGGTAAAACCGACGCGTGCAGGGACCTGACAATTCTTACAGACGACCATCAGGTTCGCGGCTTGAACCGGCCGCTCCACCTGGACAATACCGGACTCCTGCTGGTCTTGACGCGTCTTCCGCTGGTGTTTTTTAACGAAATTGATGCCTTCCACAAGGACCCTTCCTGTCTCCGGCATCACATGCAACACTTTGCCCTTCTTGCCTTTATCCTTACCCGTCATAACAGCGACGGTATCGCCTTTCCTGATCTTGTTCATAGCTAAATCACCTCTGGCGCTAACGAAACGATTTTCATGAAATTTTTGTCGCGAAGTTCGCGCGCCACAGGCCCGAAAACACGCGTGCCCCTCGGATTGAGGTCCTTGTCGATCATGACAACGGCATTAGAATCGAATTTTAAATAAGAACCGTCGGCCCGGCGCAACGGCGCCTTCATGCGCACGATCACGGCTTTGGCCACTTCGCCCTTCTTGATCGTCGCATCCGGGGAAGCCGATTTGATGTTGACCGTGATGATATCGCCGATAGTGGCGTCCAGCTTGCCTTTACGCCCCACAACGCCGATGCAGGAGGCGATTTTCGCGCCTGTATTGTCCGCCACTGTTAAAAGCGTCCGCTTGTAAATCATTGAATCTCTCCTGCCCCCTGGACGGCAGCGCCCCTGGCGACGATCTCGGTCACCCTCCAGCGCTTGTCCCTGGATAGAGGACGGGTCTCGCTGATGCGCACCTTATCGCCGATATGCGCTTCATTCTTTTCGTCATGGGCCTTGAATTTCTCCTTGGCCTTGATCGTCTTGCCGTAACGGGCATGCCGGACGAACGTCTCTACCTCAACGACAACCGTCTTTTGCATCTTGTCGCTCGTGACGATCCCGATAAATTCTTTTCTCGTTTTTGCCGTCGTTCTCTCGCTCATGGGAAGTTATTCCTTTTTCGCGTTCGCCTGTGTTTCATTCAGCAGGGTCTGGATCTGCGCGATGGTCCTGCGCAGCTCCTTGAATTTATGAGGTTTGTCCGTCTGGCCGATGGTCTTGCCGTAAGCGAGGCGGCTCAACTCTTCTTTCAGCGACACCAGCTTCACAGATAAATCTTCCTTGTTTAAGTTTCTCAACTCGGCTATCTTCATTGCTCCCTCTTACTTATATCGTATGAGTTCGCGTCACGAATTTGGTGCGCACAGGCAGCTTGAATGCCGCCAAACGCAAAGCCGTGCGCGCCAGGGCTTCGGGGATGCCCCCGAGTTCAAAAAGGATGGCGCCGCGCCTCACCATGGCCACCCAATGGCTCAAATCCCCCTTGCCCTTTCCCATGCGGGTTTCTGCAGGTTTTTTAGTCACGGACTTGTGAGGGAAAACCCTGATCCAAACCTTTCCACTTCCTCTTAACTGTCTGGCCAAAAGCACCCGGACGGCTTCGATCTGATTGTTTTTGATCGCGCCGTTATGCAAGACTTTCAGGCCGAATTCGCCGAAACTCAATTCAGAACCTTTTATGGCGATACCGCGGTTCTTTCCGCGTTGAAATTTTCTGTATTTGACCCGTCTGGGCATCAAAGCCATCTCTCTGCTCCTTGTAACATCACGCGCTCAACCCCTGCGACGGAGTTACGCCTTTGCTTCCGAATTTTCGGCCTTGCCCTCAGCCTTTCCCTGCGCCGCTTCTTCCTGCTGTTTCTTGCGGTCTTCTCTAAGTTTCTCCAAGAGGGCATCCCCCTTGTAGACCCACACCTTGACGCCAATCAGGCCGTAACGCGTATGGGCTTCTGTAAATCCGTAATCAATATCCGCACGAAACGTCTGCAAAGGAATGCTGCCCCATTTATACACCTGCGTCCTGGCAATCTCCGCCCCTCCGAGACGTCCGGCCACGCAGACCTTGACCCCTTTGGCCCCAGACGACACCGCCTGGTCCATAGCCCTCTTGATGGCGCGGCGAAAAGCCACGCGCTTTTCGAGCTGAAAAGCTATGTTTTCGGCGATCAACTGTGATTCGATGGAAGGGCTCTTGACTTCTTCGATATCCACGACCACTTCTTTATCCTTGACGATATCCCTAAGATCATTCGTCAGCTTTTCGATATCCGCCCCGTGACGGCCGATGATCACGCCGGGTCTGGCAGAATGGATGCGGATCTTGACCTTTCCAGCGACGCGGTCGATCGTGACCTTGGAAACGGCGGCAGCCTTGAGCTGGTTTTTGATGTGCTTGCGTATCTTATAGTCTTCTTCGAGATAGAGCCCGAAGTCGGCATGCCGCGCAAACCATCTCGATGCTGAATCTTTAATAAAACCCAGCCTTACAGATGTCGGATTAACTTTTTGCCCCATAGAATGACCTCTTATTTCTTCGATGTTTTCTTCCGCACGACGCGGCGCTTCAGAAGAGACTCTTTCGGCTTTTCAACCGGCGCCGTTTCACGAACCAAATCCAGCTCAACTTTGATATGACTCGTCTTCTTCAAAATCTCTCCGGCCCGGCCGAATGTCGCGGCCCGGTAGCGCTTCCAACGCGGACCTTCGTCCGCCGTAATCTTGGAAATCACAAGCGCCTGCGCATCCAGACCCTTGGATTTGGCATTGGCGACAGCGGAATGCAACACCTTGGACACATAATATGTCGGCCTCTTATTGATGAATTTAAGGACGTTCATCGCCTCGACGGCATTCATACCGCGGATCAAATCGATCACCTGTCTGATCTTTCTGGCTGAACCCCTGATATATCTCACTTCGGCTTTTGCGATCATTAATTTTGCCTTTTAGGTATTTTCCCTACAAAATTAATTCCTGCCCACCTCGGAGGCGGGCGAGCCTGCGCGCGGCCAGGCAAGGAATCATTATTATGTCAGTTCTACGGCTTTCTTGGCTTTGACGCCGCCGTGTTTTCTGAAAGTTCTTGTGGACGCAAACTCTCCCAGCTTGTGTCCGACCATATTCTCCGTGACGAACACCGGAACATGTTTTCTTCCGTCGTGGATTGCGATCGTCAAACCCACAAAATCAGGCGTTACGGTCGAACTTCTGGACCAAGTCTTGATAGGTTGCCGGGAACCGCTCCTACGGGCGGCCTCCACTCTCTTGAGAAGCTTTTCTTCGACAAACGGTCCCTTTTTAAGCGAACGCGCCATTAGCCATTCCTTCTCTTGATGATATATTTATTGGAATATCTTTTACCTTTTCTTGTCTTGAGGCCCTTGGCCTTCTGACCCCATGGCGAAACCGGATGGGGGTTCCCCTGGCCGGCTTTTCCTTCGCCGCCGCCATGCGGATGGTCGATCGGATTCATGGCCGAACCGCGGACTGTCGGACGAATACCCAGCCAGCGCTTGCGGCCGGCCTTACCGTGCATCTCAGCCTCATGTTCGACGTTCCCCACCTGCCCGATTGTGGCCAAACAATCCAGATGGATCAACCGCACCTCGCCAGACGGAAGCTTGACGTGTGCGGTATCGCCTTCCTTGGCGGTGATCTGGGCGGCATTGCCGGCGCTGCGGACCATCTGTCCGCCCTTGCCGCGCGTCAATTCAAGATTATGGATGAATGCTCCCAAGGGAATGTATCTCAAGGGCATTGTATTGCCCGTCTTGACTTCGAGATCCGCGCCCCGCGAACTCATGACGGCATCGCCCACCTGCAACCCCAACGGTGCCAGAACATATCTCCTCTCTCCGTCCGGATATTCGACAAGCGCAATACGACACGTCCTGTTAGGATCATATTCAATCGACAAGACCTTGCCGGACACGTCGAACTTGTCCCTTTTGAAATCAACGATACGATAAAGCCTCCTGTGCCCGCCGCCGATATGCCGCGTCGTGATACGGCCCGCGTTATTGCGGCCGCCGGACTTACGCAACGACTCGACCAGCGACTTTTCCGGACGCTTCTTAGCCACCCCTTCAAAATCAGGCAAATTGGCCCAGCGCATTCCCGGCGTTGTAGGCTTGAATCTCCTTAACCCCATCTTGGCTTACCTTTCTTCTTTCCGACAGATCACTTCAGATCGATCTTCTGACCCTCTGCGAGGCGCACAAACGCTTTTTTCCAATCCGGCTGCTTTCCCAACTGCATGCGGATGCGCTTCATTTTGCCCCGAACGGTCATCGTATTGACGTCGCGTACCTTGACCTTATAGATCTTTTCCACCGCGTGTCTGATATCGACTTTTGATGCGGAGGAAGCGACGTAAAACTGATAGCACCCGTCGGACTCGAGGCGAGAGCCCTTTTCGGAATGAATTAAAGTTTTAATAGTATCATATGGACTATGCATGTTTCAAGCGTTTTGTTAAATTTTTTAGCGAGTCTCTGGATAAAATGATCTTCCGGGTATTCATGACATCGTAGGCATTCAGCGACGAGGAATCTGCAAGCTGCAGCCCCTGGATATTGCGTGCCGAACGCTTGATGTTCTCCGTCACCGATTCCAAGACGCACAGGATGGATGTCACCGGCAGCTTGAGCGCGTCGAGGAACTTAGCAAACTCTTTGGTCTTGGGGGCAAGAATGTGGATCTTCTCGACCAGGACGACGTCCCCGGAAGCGATCCTGGCGTTCAGGCTCGAACGCAGGGCTTCGTTCCTGATCTGCTGCGGCATGGTATAGCCAAAATCCCTCGGATGAGGCCCGAAGACGACGCCGCCGTGACGCCACAAGGGTGAACGCGTCGAACCATGACGCGCCCGTCCAGTTCCCTTCTGACGCCAGGGTTTCTTGCCGCCGCCGGAAACTTCGCCGCGCGTTTTTGTCTCGGCCAGCCCCAGGCGACGATTGGCGCGATAACCCACGATCGCCTGATACAGGGTTTTCTTCTTTACAGAACCATCAAAGACATGGGCGTCCAACTCGATCTCCTCGACCACCTTATTGCCCATATCCACCACCGGCATGACTATACGATTCTTCTTTTCCATGATCCCTTACCCCGTCAGAGATAACGACTGTTTTTCAAATCTTCGCGTAAAATCCAGTCGATTCTCAACGGTTTACCCGGTTTAAGACAATCGCCACAGGCGACCCATCTCTAACGTGGCTTACGCTTTCTTTTGTTTCTTGATGGACTTTCTGATCTCAAGCAAACTGCTCTTGTGCCCCGGCACAGCGCCTTCGACAACCAGCATATTATTGGCCAAGTCGACCTTGACGACTTTAAGATTCTGGACCGTAACCTTCTGGTGCCCCATATGGCCGGCCATGGTCTTACCCTTGAAGACACGCGACGGATCGGAACTTGCTCCGATCGACCCGACGCGGCGATGGGACATGGAACCGTGGGTCATCGGCGTCCCCATCCAGTGCCAGCGCTTCATACCGCCCTGAAAACCCTTGCCGATAGAAACGCCTGAAACATCGACGAAATCGCCTTCCTGGAAAATATCCACCTTGATCTCGTCGCCGACCTTATAATTCCCCTTGTCAGCCACGCGCAACTCGCGCACATAACGCCGGACGGGAAGGTTCAATTTCTTGAATTCCCCAACCTGGGGTTTTTTGACCTTCGACTCCTTGGTATCTCCGTAACCGACTTTGATGTTCTTATCATTCAGGCCCATCACGACACATGGACCCGCCTCGATGACGGTCACGGGTTTGACCTTGCCGTCATCGCTGAAGACCTGCGTCATGCCGACCTTCTTGCCTAATATTTTTATCGTCGTATTCAATACACCCATGGATTCACCATTCTTCTTTGCAGCCGCCGGCTCTCTTCAAGACGTCAGCGGATCTCCACGTCCACGCCGGCAGGGAGATTCAGCTTCCGCAAAGCATCGATCGTCTTGGCTGTCGGCTCATGAAGTTCCAGGAGCCTCTTATGCGTCGCCAGGAGGAACTGCTCCCGGGACTTCTTGTCAATGACGACCGAACGATTAACGGTATAAATCTCCTTCTTGGTCGGCAAAGGAATGGGGCCCGCAACTTTCGCCCCGCTCCGCTTGGCCGTTTCAACGATCTCTTTCGTCGATTGATCCAAGAGGCGGTGATCGTACGCTTTAAGTCGTATTCGGATTTTCTGTGACATTTGATTTTACCTATTTTGGTTCTTACCCTTCAACATCAACTCCTGCCCGTCCTCGGCCTCCGGCCAGGGACGGGCGCCTGCGAAGTAAATTTACATTGAGGGTTGCCGATGTAAATTTGCCAACGTTTAGGCAAGGAGCCTTGCTTTATTCGATGATCTCTGAAACGACCCCTGCGCCGACCGTATGACCGCCTTCCCGGATAGCGAAGCGCAGTTCTTTCTCCATGGCGATCGGGACGATCAACTCGGCCTCGACCGTGATATTGTCGCCGGGCATGATCATTTCGACGCCCTGAGGAAGCTTGATCGTTCCCGTCACGTCCGTCGTCCTGAAATAGAACTGAGGACGGTAGCCGGTAAAGAACGGCGTATGGCGCCCGCCTTCCTCTTTGGTCAGGATGTAGACCTGGGCTTTGAATTTCTTGTGGGGCGTAATGGAACCTGTCGCTGCCAAAACCATGCCGCGCTCCAGGGAATCCTTGTCAACACCGCGCAAGAGCAAGCCGACGTTGTCGCCCGCCTGTCCGTCGTCCAGGAGTTTACGAAACATCTCGATACCGGTCACAACGGTCTTGCCGATCTCCGGCCTCATGCCGACGATGTCCACGTTATCATTGAGCTTGATCTTACCTCTCTCGATACGGCCTGTGCCGACAGTTCCGCGGCCCGAAATCGTGAAAACATCCTCAACGGCCATCAAGAAGGGTTTCTCGAGTTCGCGCTTCGGCATCGGAATAAACTCGTCGACAGCCTTCATCAGTTCAAAGATCGGACCGCACTTAGGGCAATCCGGTTTTGCACATAGACAAGACAAGGCCTCTGTCGCGCTGCCTTTGACGATCGGCGTCTTATCGCCGGGAAAGTTGTACTTTGTCAAAAGATCGCGCACTTCCATCTCGACCAAGTCAATAAGCTCTTTGTCCTGGACCATGTCGACCTTGTTCAAAAATACAACGATGGCAGGAACATTCACCTGGCGCGCCAGCAAAATATGCTCGCGGGTCTGGGGCATCGGACCGTCCGCAGCGGACACGACCAGGATCGCGCCATCCATCTGAGCGGCGCCCGTGATCATGTTCTTGATGTAATCTGCGTGGCCCGGGCAGTCGATGTGCGCATAGTGACGGGTATCCGTCTGATATTCCACGTGGGCGATGTTGATCGTGACGCCCCTCTCCCTCTCTTCAGGCGCGTTATCGATCGACTCGTAGCTTCTGGCTTCCGCCCATCCCTTTTTCGATAAAACTGTCGTGATCGCAGCTGTCAGGCTTGTCTTTCCGTGATCAACGTGGCCAATAGTTCCGATATTAACGTGGGGCTTTGTTCTGACAAACTTTTCTTTTGACATCTTTCACCTCCGTTAGAACCTTCTCCTATGCGGTGTCGGGAAGGCTACCCTTTTGGGTTATTTTATCCCTAACACCTTATTGGCTATATCTTTAGGCACCTCTTGATAACAAAAGGGCTCCATTGTAAAAGACGCTCGACCCTGTGTTAACGACCGCACTATATTAGCATAATCAAAAACTTCTGCAAGCGGAACGTGTCCGCGCAGAACCCTGACGTTCCCCCTCTGCCCCATGGACACAAGCTTTCCTCGACGGGAACTGAAATCGCCGATGACGGCCCCCATGAACTCTTCGGGAACAACAATTTCGATATCCATAATCGGCTCAAGCAGATAAGAGCCTCCTGAACGCAGTCCGTCCGTAAACGCGATCGAAGCCGCCATCTGAAAAGCGATCTCGGATGAATCGACTTCATGGAAGGAACCGTCTACCAAGGTCACGGCAATATCCGTTACCGGATAGCTCCCAAGGACGCCGCTCTTGGCTGCCATGACGATCCCGTTCTTGACGGCAGGAATATATTCTCTCGGGATCACCCCGCCTTTCAGGGTTTCCTCAAACGTAATCCCCGTCCCCGGAACTTCCTGAGGCTGCATGATCAAGACAACGTGACCGTACTGACCGCGGCCGCCGGACTGCTGGATGAACTTGCCGGTGACGGACATTTTTTTGCGGATCGATTCGCGATACGCCACCTGCGGACGCCCGACTTTTGCTTCTACATTAAATTCCCTTAATATGCGATCGACAGCGATCTCCAGATGCAACTGCCCCATCCCGGAAATGATCGTCTGCGCCGTCTCGGTATTGTAGGTGACGCGGAACGAAGGATCTTCATCCTGCAGTTTACGCAGGGCAAACGCCAGTTTCTCCTGGTCGGCCTTGGACTTAGTCTCGATCGCCAAATCCACGACAGGCTCTGGGAACTTGATGGCTTCCAGAACAATGGGATTTTTCTCATTGCAGAGGGTATCTCCGGTATTCGTTTCTTTAAGACCCACAAAAGCAACGATATCTCCGCAATGGGCCGATTCAATCATCTCCTGCTTATTGGCATGCATGCGCACGATCTTGGAGATACGTTCATCTTCGCGTTTGGTGGAGTTATAGATCGTTTCGCCGGCATTGATCTTTCCTGAATAAATACGCACAAAATTGAGACGGCCGACGTAAGGATCGCTCATAACCTTAAAGCAAAAACCGCAAAACGGCGCTTCCACGGAAACCTGGCGCTCCTCATATTCTCCGCCTTCCGGCTCAAAACCTTTCACTGCCGAGATGTCCAAAGGAGACGGCAAATAATCGCAGACCGCATCCAGGACCATCTGGATCCCTTTGTTCTTCAAGGACGACCCGCAGAGCACGGGACAGAATTTATTGGCGACAGTCGCCTCGCGGATCGACCGCTTGATATCTTCCTTGGTGATGGGCTTGTTGTGGATATAAAGATCCATCAAATAATCATTGACCTCGGCGACCTTCTCGATCAACGTATGGCGGTATTCCTGGGCCTTTGCCTTGTATTCTTCGGGAATGGGCTTGCGCTCAAGCTTCTCGCCCTTCTCATCGACGGGCACGACCAGCTCTTCTTCGACCAGATCGATCATGCCGGAGAAATTTTCTTCCGAACCGTGAGGCAACTGGATCGCTGCGGCAGCTGCGCCCAGCTTCTGGTGCATCTCGGCCAAAACATTCGGGAAATCGGCGCCCACGCGGTCCATCTTGTTGACAAAGGCGATCCTGGGAACATGATACTTATCCGCCTGGCGCCAAACCGTTTCAGACTGAGGCTGCACGCCGGCCACGGCACAGAAAACAACCACGGCGCCGTCCAACACCTTAAGCGAACGCTCCACCTCGACCGTAAAATCCACGTGGCCCGGCGTATCGATGATGTTGATATGGATGTCGCGCCAGAAACACGTCGTCGAGGCCGACGTGATCGTGATGCCGCGCTCCTGCTCCTGCACCATCCAGTCCATCGTCGCCGCCCCGTCGTGGACTTCGCCGATCTTATGGATTTTCTTGGTGTAAAAAAGCATGCGCTCCGTCGTCGTCGTCTTGCCGGCGTCGATATGAGCTATAACTCCAATATTACGTATCCTTGTCAGATCTATTTTTTGCGTCATGGTCAGCATTCTTTCTGCAACTGTCACTTAAGCCGTCCTCTTGCCTTGGGGGCTCCCTACCACCGGAAATGCGCAAAGGCCTTATTGGCCTCCGCCATCTTATGGGTGTCGTCCCTCTTTTTGATGGCAGCGCCTTCGCCTTTGAAGCCGGCCATGATCTCATCGGCCAGGCGTTCCGGCATGGGTTTGCCTTTTTTGGCACGCGAAAAGTCCTTGATCCAACGCAAGGCAAGCGATATACCGCGCTCCTGGGATACCTCGATAGGGACCTGATAGGTAGCGCCTCCCACACGACGAGGCTTGACTTCCAGCCGCGGACGGATATTCTCCAGCGCCTTGCTGAACACCTTCACAGGATCCTCTTCTCCGGTCTTGGCTTTGATGATATCGAACGCGCCGTAGACGATCGTCTCGGCCGTAGATTTCTTGCCTTTGATCATCAAGATATTGATCATCTTGGCCACAATCCGGCTGTTATATTTCGGATCGGGTAAAATCTGTCGTTTGACTGCGCGTCTTCTTCTCATGAATCGCCCTCTGTATTTTTTCTTCTGCCTGAATGAAAATTCTTTCGGCTATTTCTTCTTTGACACCTTTGCGCCGTATTTGGAGCGGGATTTCTTTCTGTTGGCCACACCCGCCGTATCCAGCGTCCCACGGACAATATGATAACGCACGCCGGGGAGATCTTTGACCCTGCCGCCCCTCACCAGAACGATCGAATGTTCCTGCAAATTGTGTCCTTCACCGGGAATATAAGATGTCACTTCAATGCCCGTCGTCAAGCGGACCCTCGCGATCTTGCGAAGAGCCGAATTCGGCTTCTTCGGCGTCATGGTTTTGACCTGAAGACATACACCCCGGCGCTGAGGACAACCCTTGAGGGCCGGTGATTTGGACTTGACCTTCTTGGCAATCCTGCTATTCCGTATGAGCTGCTGAATTGTCGGCATTCACACCTTCCTCTTTTACAGAAATGGCCACATCTTCTTTATTGATCTTGAAATCCTGATGGATCTTGAGACCCGTTCCGGCCGGGATCAAATGGCCGACGATAACATTCTCTTTCAGACCGAAAAGCTCGTCCCGTTTCCCGGAAGCCGCCGCATCCGTCAAAACCTTGGTCGTCTCCTGGAAGCTCGCCGCTGAAATAAAACTTTCCGTCGTCAGCGACGCCTTCGTGATCCCCAACAGGAGCGGGGTCGCCGAAGCCGGCTTGCCGCCTTTTTTGATGACGCGCTGGTTCTCCTTCTGAAACCTCCAGCGGTCCACCTGCTGGCCGGAAAGGAATTCCGTATCTCCGGCATCCTCGATCTTGACCTTTTTGAGCATCTGCCGGATGATAACCTCAATGTGTTTGTCGTTGATCTTGACACCCTGCAAGCGGTAGACTTCCTGCACTTCGTTGACGAGATATTCCTGAAGGATTTTATCGCCGCAGACACGCAGGATATCCTGCAAGACCACAGGGCCGTCCGTCAACTGCTGGCCTGCCGTCACGCGATCGCCGCGGTACACATTTGGATGTTTCCCGTGAGGAATCGCATATTCGCGTTTCATGCCCGTCGAAGACGTCACGATGATCATCCTCTGACCCTTCTTGTTTTCGCTGAACTCGACGAAGCCGTCGATTTCCGAAATGATCGCCGGGTCTTTGGGCCTGCGGGCCTCAAACAACTCCGCCACACGCGGCAAACCGCCCGTGATATCCCTGGTCTTGCCGGACACGCGCGGGATCTTGGCGATCAGTTCGCCGGCCTCGATCTTCTGGCCGTCCTTCACGAGAATGTGGGCGCCAATCGGGATCGGATAAATGCCGACGACTTGTCCGCCCGCATCGAGGATGATGATCTGCGGATGAAATTCCATCTTGTGTTCAACGATGACACGCTCGGCGATCCCGGTGGTCGGATTCATCTCTTCGCGCATCGTGATGTTTTCCTTAATATCTTCGTAGCGGACGATACCGGCGACTTCCGTCAGGATCGGCAATGTATAAGGGTCCCACCGGACGAAGATGACGCCCTTCTGGATCTCTGTCCCTTCGGCCATGGAAATCACAGCGCCCTGCGGAATGGCATAACGCTCCAATTCGCGCCCCTGAGGATCGTTGATGGTTAGAGAGCCGTTACGATTCAAGACAACCAGGTCTTTGCCTCTGGCAACCGTCCGTAACGCGTGGAAATTCAATACACCCTTATTTTTGGCTTTGACAAAAGATTGTTCGACGATGCGGGATGCCGTTCCGCCGATATGGAACGTCCTCATTGTCAGCTGGGTACCGGGTTCGCCGATCGACTGCGCCGCGATGATCCCGACGGCCAATCCAATCTCAATCAGACCGTCGCGCGCCAGGTCTTTGCCGTAACACTTGGCGCAGATGCCGCGGTCGGATTCGCACGTCAGGACGCTGCGGATACGGATTTTTTCGATCCCCATCTTTTCCAAGGTTTCCGCCTTTTCTACCGTGATCATCTCGCCCGCCGCCACAACGGTTTCATCCGTGATGACATCAACGATGTTATCCAGGGTCACGCGGCCGACGATGCGTTCCTTCAAAGGAACAACAACCTCGTCCCCTTCGATGATCGAAGACAAAGAGATACCGTTCAGGGTGCCGCAATCTTCTTCAGTAATGATGACTTCCTGGGACACATCGACCAGACGACGCGTCAGATAACCCGCGTCGGCGGTCTTGAGAGCCGTGTCCGCCAATCCTTTGCGCGCGCCGTGCGTCGAGATAAAATATTCAAGCACTGTCAGGCCTTCGCGGAAACTGGCCGTGATCGGGTTCTCAATGATCTCACCGGAAGGCTTGGCCATCAAACCACGCATACCGGCCAACTGTCTGACCTGCAGCCTGGAGCCGCGCGCGCCGGAATCCGCCATCATGAAAATCGGATTAAAAGCATCCATCTTCTTGAAAACGAGGTCCGAGACCTTGTCCGTCGTATGCGTCCAGATATCGATGACCTTGTTGTAACGTTCGCCGTTAGTGATGATGCCTTTGCGATACTGGTCATCGACCTTCGCCACTTCCTTTTTCGCCTCCGCGATATATTCCTTCTTCTCCTCAGGAATCTCCAGGTCGTCGATAGAGATGGAGATACCGCCGAGCGTCGCGTATTCAAAACCAAGGGCTTTGAGGCGGTCCAGAAGCTTGATGGTGGAGTCATGCCCAAACCGCTTATAACATGCCGTAACGATCTGACCGACATTTTTCTTGTTAAGCTCAAGGTTGACGAAGCCGAACTCCTTCGGAAGCCTCTCGTTGAAGATGATGCGGCCGACGGTCGTCTCCGCCAAGGCTATTTCACCGGAATACACGTCTTCGTTGAGAAGATACTGGCTAGGGATCCTCGCCTTGATCTTGGCATGAAGATCGATCGTCCCGTCATCATAGGCGGCGATCGCCTCGACCGCATCGGACAAGATCATACCTTCGCCTTTGGCCTTAGGTTTAATTTTGGTCAGATAGCAAAGCCCCAGGATGATGTCCTGCGTCGGCGTCGTGATGGGGCGGCCGTCCGCGGGTGAAAAAATATTATTGATGGACAACATCAGGAGCCGCGCCTCCATCTGGGCCTCCAGCGACAACGGGACATGAACAGCCATCTGGTCGCCATCGAAGTCGGCGTTAAAAGCCGTACAGACCAAAGGATGGATCCTGATGGCCTTGCCTTCGACCAGGGTCGGCTCAAAGGCCTGGACGGACAGACGATGCAGCGTCGGGGCGCGGTTCAACAGAACGGGATGGTCCTTGATCACTTCGTCAAGGATATCCCAGACTTCGATCTTAGCGCGCTCCACCATTCTCTTGGCGCCCTTGATCGTGTGGACAAAACCGCGCTCGCGCAATTTCTTGATGATGAACGGCTCAAATAATTCCAGGGCCATGCGCTTGGGCAGGCCGCACTGATGCAGATTGAGCTCCGGCCCAACGACGATAACGGAACGACCGGAATAATCCACGCGCTTGCCCAGAAGGTTCTGGCGGAAACGCCCCTGCTTGCCTTTGAGCATATCTGAAAGGGATTTCAACGGCCTATTGTTCGAACCCAGGACGGGACGGCCGTGCCGGCCGTTATCCAAGAGGGCATCCACTGCTTCCTGAAGCATGCGCTTTTCATTGCGGATGATGATCTCGGGCGCGTTAAGGTCCAGAAGCTTCTTCAACCGGTTGTTGCGATTGATCACGCGCCGGTAAAGATCGTTGAGATCAGACGTAGCAAAACGCCCGCCGTCGAGAGGAACCAAGGGCCTGAGGTCCGGCGGAATGACAGGCAGGACTTCCAGGACCATCCATTCCGGCTTGTTGGCGGACTTTTTGAAATCTTCGACGATCTTGAGGGTCTTTAAAATCTTACGGGAATTTGTGCCTTCTTTGGACGTCTCCAACTGCTTATGAAGCTTTTTGGAGAATGCGTCCAGGTCGATTTCCTTGAGCAGCTCCAGCACCGCCTCGGCGCCGATCTTAGCCTTAAAGCCTGTGCCGTACTTCTCCTGAAGCTCCTGATGACGGTCTTCCGTCAAAAGCTCGCCCTTTTTCAAACCCGTATCGCCCGGATCAATGACAATGTATTCCTCATAATAGATGATCTTTTCCAAATCCCGGAGGCCGATATCCAGCAAAGCCGAAATCCTGGACGGGACGGCCTTGAAAAACCAGATATGCGTGACAGGAGCGGCCAATTCAATATGGCCCATGCGGTCGCGGCGGACATTGGAACGCGTGACTTCCACGCCGCAGCGGTCGCAGACGATGTTCCTGAATTTGTTGCCCTTGTATTTTCCGCAGTTGCACTCCCAGTCCTTGACGGGCCCGAAAATCTTCTCGCAGAACAGGCCGTCCTTCTCAGGCTTGAGGGTGCGATAATTGATCGTCTCGGCCTTTTTGACCTCGCCCTTGGACCAAGAACGGATCGTCACAGACGAGGCGATCTTGACGGAGATCGAGTCAAACTGAGAGATTTCTTCGTTCGGATTTTTCTGATTAAGATCTCTTCTCATCCTTCGTGTCCTTTTTCTTCCCTCAGGATGACACTGAGCGAAGTCAAACGTGTCATTTTTGTCTTTCCATTTTTATATCAAGCCCAAGACCCTGCAATTCTTTGACCAGAACATTGAAAGACTCCGGCGTTCCCGGACTCAACCGTTGTTCGCCTTTAACGATCGCCTCATAGATCCTCGTACGGCCGGCGACGTCATCGCTTTTGACCGTAAGCATCTCCTGCAGGCTGAAGGCCGCGCCGTAGGCCTCCAAGGCCCAGACTTCCATCTCGCCGAACCGCTGGCCGCCGAACTGGGCCTTGCCGCCGAGAGGTTGCTGTGTTACGAGAGAATAAGGACCGATGGAACGCGCATGGATCTTTTCGTCGACCAAGTGGATCAGTTTCATCATATAGATATAACCCACCGTTACCTTCTGGTCGAACTTCCTTCCGGTAAAACCGTCATAGACATCAACCTTGCCGTCTTCCGGCAGGCCTGCCTTACGAAGCATCTCTTTGACTTCATTCTCGGAGGCGCCGTCGAAAACAGGAGTTGCAACATGCAACCCGAGGACCTTTGCCGCCCATCCTAAATGCGTCTCTAAGATCTGTCCGACGTTCATACGTGACGGCACGCCCAGAGGATTAAGCACCAACTCTACCGGTGTGCCGTCCTCCAGAAAGGGCATATCTTCTTCGGGGAGGATCTTGGCAATAACACCCTTGTTGCCGTGACGGCCGGCCATCTTATCGCCGACGGCAAGCCTGCGCTTGGTGGCGACGTAGACGACGACTTTTTTCAAAACGCCCGGCGCCAGCTCATCGCCCCTCTTGATCTTCTCGATCTCCTGCTCCTCTTCCTGGGCAAGTTCCTTGATCTGTTCGTCAAAGAATTTGACGATATGCTTGGCCTCTTCGTTATCGTCAAGGTCGGCGGTCAGCGCCTTGGCCTTCGACACCCCCAGGAGGGAAGCGATCTTGTTAATCTTTTCCTCCTGGATATATTCAATCTCTTGCGCATAATAGGCCTTGATTTCCTTGATCTGGCCCAATTCTTTCTTTTTGTCTTCCTTGGACTTACGCCCTCTCTCTTTTCTCTGGAAAATCTGCACGTCGATAACCACGCCCTCGATCCCCGGAGGAACCATCAGGGAAGTATCGCGCACGTCGCCGGCCTTTTCGCCGAAGATCGCGCGCAGCAGCCTCTCTTCAGGAGACAGCTCGGATTCCGTTTTTGGCGTGACCTTACCGACCAGGATATCTCCGGCATCGACTTCGGCGCCGATGCGCACGATACCGTTTTCGTCGAGATTACGCAACGCTTCCTCGGAAACGTTCGGGATGTCCCGCGTGATCTCTTCATTACCCAAGCGCGTCTCCCTGGCTTCCAATTCGAATTCCTCGATATGGATCGACGTGTACGCATCTTCCTTCACAAGTTTCTCGCTGACCAAGATCGCGTCTTCGAAGTTAAAACCGCGCCACGGCATAAAAGCCGCCAGGAGATTCTTGCCTAAGGCCAGCTCGCCGTCCTTGGTGCCAATGCCGTCAGCGATCGCCTCGCCCTGGCGGACCTTCTGGCCAAGCTTGACGATCGGCTTTTGGTTCACGCAGGTATTCGCGTTGGAACGCTTGAATTTCCTTAGTTCATAGACCTTATTGTTGATGGTGATGGCGTTGGCATCGACGGCCTTGACCACTCCATCTTCTTCGCTGATGACGACGGCACCGGAATCGATCGCGGCCTTCTGCTCCATATCGGTGCCGACCAATGGGCGTTCGGTGATCATCAAAGGCACCGCCTGACGCTGCATGTTGGAACCCATCAACGCGCGGTTGGCGTCATCGTGCTCTAAAAACGGGATCAGGGACGCCGCCAAAGACACCAGTTGTTTCGGCGATACATCCATGAAGTCGACTTTCTTGGGAGGCAATTTGGGGAAATCACCCCTGAGGCGGCAAATAACGTCCTTCTCCTGGAAACTTCCGTCTTCATCCAGAGGGCTGTTGGCCTGCGCCATGGACTTATTGAGCTCGAGGTCCGCCGTAATGTACTCGATCCTCTTCGTGACACGGCCGTCGTCAACCTTGCGATAAGGCGTCTCAAGATATCCCAGATCATTGACTCTGGCATAGGTCGTTAATGATGCGATCAGCCCGATGTTCGGACCTTCAGGCGTCTCAATAGGGCAAATACGGCCGTAATGGGACTGGTGGATATCGCGGACTTCAAACCCCGCCCTTTCACGGGACAACCCGCCTGGCCCCAGCGCGCTCAAACGGCGCTTATGGGTTAGCTCCGCCAAGGGATTGACCTGGTCCATAAATTGGGACAGCTGGCTCCTGGAAAAGAAATCGCGAATCTGGCTGGAGAAAAGCTTGGAATTAATCAAATGATAGATCATGACCGCGTCGGCATCCGTCAAAATCGCCAGACGCTCGCGGATGGACCTTTCCAACCTTGCCAGGCCGATCCTCGCCTGGTTCTGGATGAGTTCGCCCACGGTCTTGACGCGGCGATTGCCCAAGTGATCGATATCGTCGATCTCGCCCTCGCCCTTCTTGAGACCCACGAGATACTGGATCACCTTGATCACCGTCTCGGCATCCAGGATGCGTTTATCGACAGAAACGCCCATGCCGAGCTTCCTGTTCAATATGAAACGGCCGGCGCGGGCGATATCGTAGCGCTTGGGATCGAAAAAGAGCCGATAGAATAGCTCCTCGGCCGCTTCCGGTGTCACGGGCTCCGTCGGGCGCATCTTACGATAGAAGTCGACCAGGGCCTCTTCTTTGTTCTTGGTAAAATCTTTCTTGAGGGTATTGGCAATCTCAGGGACATCGCCGAAGGCTTTTGTGATCTCCTCGTCTCCGGAGAACCCCATGATACGCAAGATCTGTGTCGCCGGAAAACTGCGGCGGCGATCCACATAGGCCAGGATAACTTCGTTCAAATCATATTTGAATTCAAGCCATGCCCCGCGGTAAGGAATAATACGGCCGTAGAATATCTTTTTGCCGGTAGGATGCTGCTCCTCTTCAAAGCAGACGCCCGGGGAACGCTGCAGCTGACTTACGATAACCCGCTCGTCGCCGTTGATGATGAAGGAAGCTGTCGGCGTCATCAAGGGCAGTTCCCCGAAATAGACCTCTTGGATCTTAACGTCGTTGGGTGTGATCAGACGCAGGTTCGCGCGCAAGGGCGATGCGAAAGTCATTCCCCTGCGGCGGCATTCTTCAACGGAGTATTTCGGCTTGCCGAGGGTGTAGCTGACAAACTCAAGGCGGAACCTTTTGTCGAAACTCTCAATCGGAAAAACTTCCTGGAACGCTTCTTGCAACCCCAAGGATTTCCGTTCTTCGGAACGGACATCAGCCTGCAGAAACTCCTCATAAGACAGGAGTTGCAGGTCCAAGAGGTTCGGCATCGGGTAAATTTCTCTTAATTTGGCAAAGCTTTTTCTTTTGCTCATTCAAGTCTCCGTATTCAACGGATGATTTAAGGCCCAGCCCGGTTTACTTCAGCTCCACCGTCGCTCCGGCGGCTTCCAGCTTCTTTTTAAGCTCGTCGGCTTCAGCCTTGGGAACGCTTTCTTTGACAGGTTTCGGTGCGCCATCCACCAGGTCCTTGGCTTCTTTCAGACCGAGATTGGTGATTGCGCGGACTTCCTTGATGACGGAGATCTTGTTGGCGCCTGCGCTGGTGAGCACGACCGTAAAGACGGTCTTCTCTTCCACTGCAGCCGCTCCCGCCCCTGCGCCTGCTCCCGGAGCAGCAGCCATCGCCATCATGGGCGCCTGGGCCGTCACGCCGAATTTCTCCTCGATGGCCTTCACCAGGTCACTCAATTCAAGGACGGTCATCGATTCGATTTCCTTGATCATGTCTTCGATTTTTGCCATGTTATTACCTCCCCTTTCCTAGAAAATGCAAGTTAAGAGTTGAGATTATTTTTTTTGATCTTTAACGGCATTGAGCGCATACGCCAGCTTCGTCACGATCTGGTTAAGGCCCATCGCCAGTTTGCTTATGGGTGCATTCAAAGCAGATGCGACCTGCTGATAGAGGCCTTGTCTGGAAGGAAGCTTGGAGATGAAATTAAGGTCTGCCTTGTTCAGGACCCTCTCGGACATGAATCCGCCGCAAAGCTTCAGGGCCTCGTGCTGTTTGGCAAAATTCACGAGGACCTTGGACGTCGCAATAGGATCATCCTTGACGAAAACCATGGCCATCGGCCCATCAACAAGACGAACGGCGTCCGCCGGTTTCTTGGTTTCTTCAAAAGCCTTGCGCATAAAGGAATTCTTGACGACCAGAACGCTGGCCCCCACGGTCTTCAAGTCTTTCCTCAGTTGTGTCATCTCGGCAGAGGACATCTTCTGATAATTTAAAAGGAAAATATCCTGGGCATGGTCCAGCCGCCGTCTGATCTCCAAACCGACAAGATTCCTGTAAATCTCCCCGATCCTCTTCGTCATGACGTTCATGCGTTGACCTTTAATCCAGGCCCCATACTTGTCGAGAGCGCGATCGACCTCACGAACTCACCCTTGACTGAAGCGGGCCTTGCGTTTTTAACAGTTTCTATTAAGGTAAAGGCATTTTCGTACAGCTGACCTTCGCTGAAAGACATTTTACCGACCGCCACGTGGATGCCGCCCTGCTTATCGACCTTGAATTCGACCTTACCGGCTTTGAGGTCCCGGATCGCCTGGCCTACATTCGGAGTCACAGTCCCCGTCTTGGGACTGGGCATCAATCCCCTCGGCCCCAGAACCTTGCCGAGTTTACTTAAATCCCTCATCATTTCAGGCGTCGCCACGACACTGTCAAAATCCATCCATCCGCCGGCAACCTTGTTGATCAATTCCTGGGCGCCGACATAATCTGCGCCTGCCTCCTGGGCCTGTTTTTCGGCTTCCCCCTTGCAAAAGACCGCCACGCGGATCTTTTTGCCTGTCCCATGAGGAAGGACCACAGTCCCGCGGATCATGTGGTCCGATTTCTTTGTATCCACGCGCAAATGAAAGGAAACTTCAAGACTTTCATCGAACTTCGTCTTTGGGACGGATTTCAGGACAGCAATCGCATCCTTGAGCGCATACGTTTTGGCTTTGTCCACAAGATTGGCGCCAGCTTCAAATCTTTTGCTATGCTTCTTTGACATGGATCACTCCACAATATCGATGCCCATGCTGCGGGCAGTGCCTGCAACTGTTTTCTTGGCCACCTCAAGATCCGTCGTGTTCAAATCCGCCAACTTCTGCTTAGCGATCTCCTCAACCTGCTTCTTGGTCACGGTGCCGATTTTCTCCTTGCCGGCTGTCCCCGAGGCCTTTGCGAGGTTGGCCGCACGCTTGATGAGGACCGAGCACGGCGGGGTCTTGATGATAAAATCGAATTTTTTGTCTTCGTAAACGGAAATGACGACAGGCAGAATGATGCCGTCCTTGTCCTTTGTCTGCTCATTAAAAGATTTGCAGAACTGCATGATATTGACACCATGCTGGCCGAGGGCCGGGCCGACGGGAGGCGCAGGATTGGCCTGTCCTGCCGGAACGTGCAATTTGATCTGTGCGACGACTTTTTTTGCCATGTTTAATGAGCACCCGATTTATGGAGTTTTCGCGAAGCGACAAACGAACATAAACCGGTGCGCGAATTTAACCCAGCACCAATTTTTGAAAACCGGCCTGAGCCCCTATTATGGTTTGACCGCTCTTGATCCCTATCGTTCCAATATCACGCAGCACAAAAATTGGTGCCGGGTGTGTTCGGACATATCGCTTGCGTCACCATACTTCCGCAGGCGATGCCCTCTCTATACTTTCTCCACTTGCCAGAATTCCAATTCTACGGGGGTCGAGCGGCCGAAGATGGACACACTCACCTTGATCTTTTGTTTTTCCGGGTTCACTTCTTCGATAGACCCATTAAAATTCAAAAACGGCCCTTCGACAATACGGACCGCTTCGCCTTTTTCAAAATGCACTTTGGGTGAAGGCTTGGCCTGGGTCTCCACCGTCCGCTTCATGATGTTATCCACTTCCTCGGCGGTCAATGAAGACGGCTGTTTTCCCATCCCGATAAATCCAGTTGCCCCGGGGGTCGTACGCACCAACAACCATGTATTCTCGTTCAGCTCCATCTCGACCAAGATATATCCGGGGAAAAATTTTCTCTGGCTGATCTTTTTTTTGCCGGAACGGACTTCAGAAACCTGCTCTGTCGGAATCAACACCCGGCCCATCTGTTCTTTCAAACCGCTAGAGGCGATCCGGCCCTCCAGGCTTTTTCTGACCTTATCTTCAGATCCGGTCTGTGTATGGACAACGTACCACTTTTTCATCCCGTTAGACCTCCCGCCGAGACGAACCGATGACACCAAAACCATTCCTCACGGCAGCATAGCCCCGGAATGAAAAAATACGTTTATCGCAAGGTGTGACGGGATTCATTTGAGGATGATCGCAACGGATTTGGACAATACGAAATCCAGCGCACCGATATACGCCGTCAGGATCGTCGTCACGATGATGACGATCCATGTGGCGCTGATCAGGTCCTGGCGCGAGGGCCAGGTGACCTTGACCATCTCCCCCTTGACTTCTCTGAAGAAGACGGGAATTTTTGCGAATACGCTGAATACGTTGGCCATGACGACTAAAATCTGGCAGGAGCGGCAGGAATCGAACCTGCAGTTCCGGTTTTGGAGACCGGTGGTTTACCACTAACCGACGCTCCTAACCTTGACCCTGCACCAAAATCCTTTCTTGGAATAAATACGTTACTTGACTTCTTTATGGGCTTCGTGTTTGCGGCAATAGGGACAGTACTTCCTCAACTCAAGCCTCTCGGTATGTTTCTTCTTGTTCTTCGTCGAAGAATAAAGCCTGTTCTTGCAAACCGGGCATTCCAGAAGTATATGCTCTCTCATAGACTACCATCATTTTCAAGCCCCCGACCGGAATTGAACCGGTGACCCCGTCCTTACCAAGGACGTGCTCTACCTACTGAGCTACAGGGGCATTAGTAAAGCAATAAGTTTATTAAAATAAAGCAATTCTGTCAAGGATTATTTTTAAAAAAATTGGATGAAGTCTGGGGTTACAGACCGTAAGGACGTCACTTTTTGGCTGAAATGAATTCGCACAGTGACTTATGTTCGCTGACGCTCCATAAGCCACGTGCTCATAATCCCGGCACATAACTTACGTCGTTCGAATCCCGCGTAAGTTATGCCGTCATTAAAAATAAGTCAGGAACTTGATCCAGAAGCTGGGGATGCGGCAAAAGACCTGCAAGGAAGAAACGTTCCTGCCGGGGATATCCGGTCCCACAAACACGGCCCTGTAACCAGCCTCCTCCAGGACGGACGTCGTCTCTTTGAAACCCTGGTACAACGGCAGTGAAAAAAAGAGGCATTCCGCGCCAACGGCCTCTTCGATCTTGCGTTTCGATTCCAACACGCTCGTGCGCACATCTTCCTCCGCCGCGGCCTTTCGAAAATGGCCCGGCGCAAAATCAGATTTATGCTGCCGGTAATATTCCCAGAGGCAATCTCTCCAGTTTTTCTTTTTGAAAAACAGGAAGCCGCCGTTGGCTTTGATGAACTCATGCATCACGTTGTCTGTTTTCTTGTCCGGCACATAAACATTGGATGCCAAAGGCGCCCAGGCGCGTTCGTAAACGGGAATACCCCAAATGGAATCCGGGGACGGCATCCCTCCCTCGAACCACTCATCGAAATACACGGGCATCTCATAAACGCCGGGATGCTGGAAATCGACGATGCGCGAACCGACGGAAACGATTCGATGACTCAGGCTGTGGGAAAAGACATCGACGAGACCGCTCGAACGCATCTGCCTTAATTCTTTCCACGTCAAGTAAGGCTGCTTGCGGTGGCTCAGGTAGAGATTTTCCCAGGAAACACGGCCTCTCCAGTAATCCTCAAGGCTTGGATAGTCCTCTTCGGAATCGCTGATCCTCGAGGGGATGACAAAGATGGACGCATGCACCCGGTATTTCTTCAACAAAGGAAAGATCACGCTCCAGCAGTTACGGCGCCCGTCATCGAACGTCAACACCACCTCTCGCCCGGCGCTCGATCTTTCCTTGATCCGCCCAACGAGGTCGCGCGAGCCGAGGATCCTGTATCTCTTATACATGAGGAGCTCGAGGTACTCGCTGAAGACGTCCGGCAGACAATCATGAAAAGAAAATATCTTCGGGCTGCGATGATCGAGCCAAAGCTTCAAGAGCACCTTGAGTTTATCCTGAAACAACATCATGAGCGGCGGCTCCTCAGGTTTCTTGAAAAATGACTCACGATCTCGGGGATCAGATGAACCTCCCTGCCGTGCATGCGAACGCGCCTCTTGAGGATCGCCTCTTTGATCTGTTCATCCGAAGCCCCGGCCGGGTCGAAATCAAACATCGTCGCGCCGCACCCCATCTCGAAACCTTCGTGAGTGTCGCTGCCGCAAACCCAGGCCAGGTCGAGACGTCTCACCGCCCGCGATGCCAAGTGATTTTCCAGGCGCGGCAAAGGAATGTTATTCCTGGCGTTAAACACCTCGACCGCATCAAACCGCTTCAAAAAATCATCCGTACGGACCAGATGCGGCCACTTGAAAGGATGGGCCAAAACGGCCAACCCTCCCTGGCTGCGTATCTCTTCGAGGACCTTATCGACATCTTCATGTTCTTCAACCGCATGCCGCAGAAAAAAACCGAGGATATCTCCGGCCGGCGTCGAAATCTCCTGGCCGGTAATGATATAAAGGTCCGGCGCTTGGCGCCGGAAAACCTCCGCCCCTGCGATCGTATCGTGATCCGTAATGGCTAACCCATCAATGCGGTGCCGCCGGGCCAAATCGATAATCTTGGCCGGCTCCAAGAAACAATCAAAAGAAAACCTGGAATGGATATGAAAATCAATGGTCATCATGCAATTTCCAAAAAAAGGAAGATGAGCTGCGGTTTAGATGTGATCTCTGAACCAGGAGACAGTGGCCGACAAACCTTCTTCGAGCCCCACTTTCGGCCCCCACTTCAAAACCTTCCTGGCCCTGGAGATATTAGGCTGTCGCTGCCTGGGATCATCCTGCGGGAACGGCTTGAATATCAACCTGCTTCTGCTGCCCGTCATTTTTTTAATCACAACGGCCATTTCTCTTAAAGTCATTTCCCTCGGATTACCGATATTCACAGGCTGATGAAAAGCGCTCCTGCTCAATCTATAGATACCGTCAACAAGGTCTGAGACATAACAGAACGAGCGCGTCTGCGTCCCATCGCCGTAAATAGTTATGGGCTTGCCCTCCAGCGCCTGAGAGATAAAATTAGGTATGGCGCGGCCGTCATTCGCCCTCATCCGTGGGCCGTATGTATTAAAGATCCTGACGATCTTCGTATCGAGGCCGCGGACCCTGCGGTAGGCCATGGTCATGGCCTCGGCAAAACGCTTGGCTTCGTCATAAACACTCCTGACACCTATCGGATTGACGTTCCCCCAGTAGTCTTCGGTCTGGGGATGGACCAACGGATCGCCGTAAACTTCCGAGGTGGAAGCCAAAAGGAAAGAAGCTTTCTTCGTGCACGCCAGCTCCAGGCAATGATGCGTTCCCGCAGAACCGGCCAGCATCGTCTCCAGAGGGTGCTCCTGATAATCCACCGGGCTTGCCGGTGAAGCAAAATGCAGCACCAGATCCACGGCCCCTGCCACACCCAAAGGCTTGCCGACATCCCGCTTCATGAACACAAAAGACTTATGAGACAACAGGTGCCTGATATTACCCTCCCTGCCGGTCAAAAGATTATCAACACAGACCACTCGATACTTCTTTCGAAGGAACAATTCACAAAGATGCGACCCCAAAAAACCCGCACCACCCGTGATAACAACAGTCTTCATAGCTGGCTTCTCCCGATGCTGACGTAAGAAAACCCCATGGCCTTGAGCATGGACGGCTCAAAAGCATTCCGGCCATCGATAATAATAGGTTGTTTCAGGAGCTTCTTGATACGTTTCAAATCCATCTTTTTAATCTCATCCCAGTCCGTCACGATGATCAGGCAATCGCCGCCCCGGGCCGCCTCATAAATATCCCTGCAAAACTTCACGTCCTTCAGGAGACCGCGGGCCTTCCCGGTTGCCTGAGGATCATAGGCGCGGATCCTGGCGCCAAGCTGCTGCAGCATGGCGATGATATCGACCGAAGGGGCAAAACGCATATCGTCCGTATCCGGCTTAAAGGCCAAACCGGCCACGGCGATCGTCTTGTCCTTGATATTCCAGAGGCTGTTTTCGATCTTCCTGACGAAAAGTTCCTTTTGCGACTCATTGATCCTTTTGGCTTCCTTGAGCAGTCCAAAATCGTATCCGAGCTTCTGGGAGATACGGACAAACGCTTCCAGGTCTTTGGGCAGGCAGAATCCCCCGAAGCCGATCCCGGCGTCCAGAAAAGCCCTGCCGATACGGCCGTCCATCCCCATTCCTTCGGCGACCCGTTCCACATCGGCCCCCGCGGCCTCGCAGATACGGGCCACGGCGTTGATATAAGAGATTTTAAGCGCCAAAAACGAATTCGAGGCGTGTTTGATGAGCTCGGCGGACTTGATGTCTGTGACAATGAGGGGGGCCCGGATACCCGCATACAGCTGGCGCAGGATCTTCTCGGCCTTGGCAGATTCAACGCCGATGACGATCCTGTCGGGATGAAGAAAATCATGAATGGCCCGTCCTTCCCGCAGGAATTCAGGGTTGGATGCGACGTCAAACGGAACATGTTTGGCCTTGCAGATCTCGATCGTCTGGCGCACGCGGCATCCCGTATCCACGGGAACCGTCGATTTCTCGACGATCAAGCGGTACGAACGCATGGATTTGGCAATCGTCCGCACAACCTTCTCAATCCCCGTCAAATCCGCCTCTCCGTTTTCTTTCGGAGGCGTGCCGATGGCGATGAAGATAACATCGCTCTTCCTGACTCCGTGGACGATCTGGCCGGAAAAAGACAATCTGCCTTTGCGGACATGACGCCGCACCATCTCTTCGAGACCAGGCTCATAAAACGGCACCTGGAGCTTTTTTAAAGCCTGAATTTTGGAGACGTCATTGTCAATACAGATGACATCATGCCCCAATTCGGCAAAACACGCTCCCGTCACCAAACCGACATAACCCGTTCCTATAATGGAGATTTTCATGAAGGACCTCTCGAGGATCACTGGCTGCTGCGAGGCGGAGTAAATGTTGTTTCCGCATTGATACCGATATCCGGGAATTCCTTGATCTTAAAAGCCAACAGGATGCTCACCCCTTCAGTTTCACGCTGATTGATGATGATTTCCATCAGCCAGCAGTGCATGTCCCGCGTCAAATGGTATTCCTGCTCGACAAGATTTCCAGTCTTGAATTCAAAACGTTCATAGATGCTGGCTGTCCAAAACGGATTCAGGGGATAATCCATGCCTATCGTCATCTGGCTGCTCTCGCTGTGGGCATAACGATAGCCGACATGTGTCCGTAATTTGCCGACGGTGTTCCAGAATTCGGTATTGATCATATTGAAATGCTTCTGAACCGTATCGTATTCCGCGTCCGAATCGATCTCAAACCATGACCAGGGCCTGAATTCCAATTCGTATTTGAAAAGTTGGAACCCTTTGCCGAGCGTATCGTTGTCTTCGATATTGTAATCCGATGACAACAAAAACCGCAGGAGGTCCACGCTGACGCCGCCGCGCTTGGTCTGCAGCTTGTTCTCAAGGCCGAGAGTGACTTTGTTCATGCTGTCCAGGGCGTCTATAGAATCCATCTGCTGGATCTTGGAGGCGCTGACCGACGGATCACGCTGGTAACGGTATTGGACCGACGGGGTGATGACATGCCTGAGCTGATGGATATCCATCTTCATGAAATTCGACTCGACGTCATAAAGCCTGAACAGCTTCGTGCTCATGTCCATGCCTGTGAAAAGCATGCTGCGCATCAGGCTTTCCCGGCCGTTGACGCCGCGGCTGTAATAGGTCTCCTGCTCTCCGACAAAAGGACTGAACTCCAGACCCGCCCAGCGGAACAGATAGCTGACCTGATTGGTCGTATCCACGCGCGTCGTCTCTACGTTCTGGTTGGAATTGGCCGTGGTATTCGACAGGAAGGCGGACGTGGTCGTATTCTTAAAATAAAAGCGTGAACCGCCGATCCTCTGGTTGATGGTCTCGAGCTTGAGCTCGGGGATCTTCTGCAGGACGCTTTCGAATGCGTTGACGCGCGGCTGGCCCAAAAAGCTCAACGTGGCGCTTGGAAAAACATGGGAATAGAGGAAAAAGCTGGAAGGGTCGGTGTCGATCTCGTATTCCCGATAGAAATAATCCTTGCGGAAGTTCACGTCGGAGGCGCGGTAATACGACAGGATCGCCTGATCGACGTCCGTCATCTGCCACCTGTGCTGGACTTCGAGGCGGGAACGCTCTTGGGTCCGCCGTTCGTTCTCCGGAATGCCCTTATTGGTATCTTTCTCGTCGATACGGTAGTACTTAACGTTGCCGATACCGAAAAGCTTCGTATCGTAATTCAGGTCGACGCCCTCCGCCCATCCCTTCTGTTGATACCAGTCAAAATGCAACAATCCCCTGGCATTGTCGTTCAGATAATATCTCCAAGAGCCGAAAAGTTCCATGCCGTAATTCTTACGGTGGCCCGGCGTGATCATGAAACGCGGCCGCTTATCGGTCAGGCGATGCGAATAAGAAGGCACATACATAACGGGGATGCCCAAAAGAGAGATCTTCGTGCCCTTGGCGCGCAGGATCTTGCCGGGCTCCGTCGTCACCTCTTTGCAGGTCAGGGCATAGTGCGGATGCGGCAGATCACAAGTGCTGATAACGCTGTCTTTGAGATAAATCTTGTCTTCTCCCAGCTTCTCCATGACTGCCGCGCTTCCGTAGTACGGGCTCATCCGCACGCGCGGATTGATGAGCGTCCCGGTCTTGTCGCCGAAATCGAAGATAACCATGTCCCCTTCGGCCTCTTCCGTCCCGCGCTTGAAGACCACATTGCCGTCGGCAATGACGAGTTTCTCGTCAAAAAAGACCCGTACCTTATCGGCGGTAATGTGCATGTCCTGGCCGATGATCTTCACATGGCCCTCGGCGACGATCTCCCGGCCTTCCGAGAAGAACTCGACGACATCGCCGTCAACCGTCAACGGCTGTTTGCCCACGGCCGCAATGCTGCAAGAAACACAACAAAAAAAGACCGGCAAAAAAATACCGACAATCAAAAAACGCGGGTGATTCATCTTGCGCCTATCTTTTCCTTTGCCAGCAGGGCCGCCCCCAGGAAACCTGCGTCGTTCCCAAGCGCCGCCCTGACAATCCTGACTTTCCCCTTGAGATGCCGCATCGCATGCTGCCTGACACGGCTCCGCAAGGGCTTCAACAAAACAGCGCCGGCCTTGGCCACGCCTCCACCGACAACAACCACCTGGGGCCCCAGAACATTGATGATCCCGGCAATGCTCATGGCCAGACAAGCCGCCGCCTCCTGCCAGACTTTTTGGGCCTTGGCATGGCCGCGCCGGGCCAGACGGCTGACCTCTTCAAGAGGGACAGTCTTTCCGAAAATGCGGCGCACACGGCTGGCAATAGCCTGGTTGCCGACATATCTCTCCAGGCAGCCGATGCCTCCGCATTCACAACGGGGACCCGAAACACAAATGGGCATATGCCCAATCTCGCCGCCCAGAAAAAATGGTCCGCGATAAATATCATTGTCCAAGATCAACGCCCCGCCCACCCCTGTTCCGAGAGTCAGGCACAGGGCAAAACGGGCGCCCCTGGCGGCACCGAGCCTCGATTCGGCAAGAGCCATGCAATTAGCATCATTGTCCACATAAACGGGAAAAGGCAGGTATTTTTTAAGAAAACCGGCGAGATGAAAATGGTTCCAGCCCTTGATATTGGTGAGGCTCAAGATGATGCCCTGTTCCGAATCGATCGGACCCGGCAAACCGACTCCCATGGCAGAAATCTCGTCAAAAGAGATATGGGCCGTGGCCGCCAGGCGCAAAGATATATCATGCAGCGTCTTGGCAAAATATTGCTTCCGGCTGAAGCCGCGCGAAGATACCTGGGCCCTGGAAAGAACCTTCCCTTTCCGGTTTACCAGAGCCGCCTTGGTAAAGGTCCCGCCGACATCAACACCGATAAAATATTCCTTCTTCATGGAGAAACCAACGGACAAGGCCTGCGTCTCCTGCGAGACGACAGAGAAACCGCCGCTATTTATTTGACAAGAAGTCCTGGGCACCGCTCCACATTTTGAGCAGGGCAATAAAGTGTTATTTTAACTTAAGTTATGAAAGGTTGCAAGGAACTTAAAAAAATCATGCACCCCGGCCCCAAGGAGGGCCGCGCGCCGGACCTGACGACCGGCATCTACAAACCCAGAAAAAACAACACAAGCACAAAAAGGTTATTGAGCATGTGGAAACTCAAGGGGGCGATCAAAGACTCCGTTTTTTCATAAAGACAGGCCAAAGACAGCCCCACAAGAAAAACGTAGAGAAAAAGGGAAAAATAGCCGTGCATGATCGCAAAAACAAAACTGCTGATCAAGACGGCGGAGAGCACATTCATGCGGCGGCGCAAGGCGCGGTAGAGGCATCCCCTGAAAAAAAGTTCCTCAAAAAAAGGACCGAGCAGGAAAATAATGATAAACCCTGACAATCCCGCTTGCCCCTTGCGTGCCGCGGCGTTCTCAATCTCAGAGGCACGGAAAAATGCACTCACCGATTCATAGGCGTGAGACCCAAAGACGGCATCCCATACCCAGGCCGCCAGGGCCACCAAGACGACACCGGACAAAAAAACAAGAATAAACTTCAAGTAACTGCGCAACCCGAGGGAAATATCCGGGCCGATATTTTCCTTTTTTACAAAATAAACAAACGGATTGAGGCGGTATCTATCAAAAATCTTGACTTTCATCGCCGCCAGGAGACCGCCATAAAAAAGGACCACGGCAAGAAAATCAGAGGTATGGCGGACAAAGTGAATGTAGAGACCAGGCGCCTGGCGGGAAAATCCAAGGACAAAGGCAGCTAGAAAATAAGCTGCCGTCGCCCAAAAACTAAAAACAAAAAAGAGCACCAGGGCGTAAACGAAAACGACAAAAACATCCTTCACGCTCCAGGGACATTCATTCATGCCGCCGAACCTCCAGGCCGTCCCATCTCCCTGCAAATCCCTGTCACGGCAAGGCCCGTCCCCATAAAAACCTAACGGGACTCATGAAAGGCCGCGAAGACACAGACGCGGTCCTTCCCTATTTTTTTGGCCTGATAAAGGGCCCAATCCGCCTTGCCGATAAGGTCTTCCACTTCTGCGGCGTCCTGGGGAAAAGCCGCCAGGCCGATTGAAACCGTCACCTTCAGATGCTCGTCATAGGCCTGGATGACGGACTCGGCAATGCTGCGGCGGATACGTTCGGCGATCAAAAGGGCGCTCTCTTTATTCGTCCGAGGCGCAAAAACCATGAACTCCTCTCCGCCGAAACGTGCAAGCATATCAATCTCGCGGACATTGTCCCTGATGTGCCGGCTGATCTCCGTCAAGACCATATCGCCCACGATATGGCCATAACGATCATTGCACTCCTTGAAATTATCGGCATCAATCATGAAAAACGACAGGGGCATCCCCTGCGCCTGGGAACGCCTCAGTTCTTCTCCCAGACGCTCCATGGCATAGCGCCGCGTGAAGAGACCGGTCAGGCTGTCGGTGATCGCCAATTCTTGCGTCATCCGGTAAAGCTTGGACCGTTTAAGGCCCAGGGCAAAATGTCTGGCAAGGATCCCCAGATAAGGCCTGTCGTGCCCCCGGACCCCCCGGACATAAAGATAACCGAAATGCGTATCGGAAACAGCCAGCGGCTCAAGGAAATCTTCTGCCCGGGCAGAAGACGCAGCAGCCTCCTTCTCTTCTTTCAAGAGCAGGCATTCGTCGTAATTGATCAGCTTTTTGAGGTCCTCCTTGAAACGCTCGAACAATTTCGTCTCATCCAGTGTCGCACAGATGTCGCGCGCCGCTTCGTACATCTTCAAGGTCCGCGAAAAAACCGCATTCAAGGAAACGATTTCTTTTTCTATCTCTTTCTTGGCGGTCAATATCTGCTGAAGAGAAGCCGCCAGGGACGCAAGGTCAGATTCTCTCTCGGAACCCTCTTCGACAAGCAGACGCACGAGACATGTCCATGCGCCGACAGCTAAAACCAAAAAAATAAAAACAGCTAAGAAGGACATACCCTGTCCCTCCCCGACCGCTTGGCCTCAAGCAGGGCTTCATCGGCGGCGCCAATGAGCTCTTTTTCCTCCGCGGCATCATCCGGGAATGCGGCGACCCCCAAAGAAACGCGGACCGCGATCTTTTCGCGCCTCAGACTGACATCCTTATCGGACAATGAACGCCGGAAACTTTCAGCCAAGCGGACAGCCTCTTTCTTTTGAACACCCGGCAGGATGACGCCGAATTCTTCGCCGCCATAACGGAAGACAAGCTGCCCCGGAAGGTCAAAAGAAATTTTGAGCCACTGAGCCATCTTTTTCAACACGGCGTCGCCTGCCATATGCCCGTAGGTATCGTTGATGGCCTTGAAATGGTCGATATCGAGCATGAGGAAAGAAATACAGGAATTTTCACGGCGGGCCCGCAGGAATTCCTCTTTCAACCTGTCGGCGGCATAACGCCTCAGATAGATGCCTGTCAGGCCGTCCGTGATGGAGAGCGCCTGCATCTGCCCGAAATAAACGGCATTTTCAATGGCGAGCTTTGCGATGTCCCCGATAACGGAGAGCAGCCGAAGGTCATCGGAAGAATATTGACGTTCCGCCCTGGCATCGATCCTCAGGATCCCCAGCGTCTGCGACTCTGTTTCCAGGGGAACGGCCATCAGGGACTCGACCGGGCGCCTCACTTCCGCCTTGAGGCGTTCCGGGTCGAAACGGAAATCATTGGACGCCGATTCGACCAGAAGAGGCTGGTTATGACGCAAAACCCATGCATCGAAAAGATCGCCTGTCTTTTCACGGATGCGGATCGACTCATCCTCTCTCTTCAAGACCCTCAATCCCAACCGATGGGTCGCCGGATTGACCAGATATAAAAGGACATTGCCTCGCGCTTCAAAAAGCTCAAAAAGCTCCCCGGCAACGATCCCGCAGATACGGTCCAAAGACACTTCATTGTTGAGGCTCTGGGTAAACTTCTCCAGCCGCTCGTAGCTTTTGATTTTCTTCTCGAGCGCAACCCGCAGATCGCCCAGGCGCGCGATCTCCTGCTCGGCAATGTTGAATGTCTCAAAAACCTCTTCTTTTTTCAGGGTCAGGCGTGTCAGGACAGAACGGCTGGCTTGGAACCGCAAAAGGAGAAGGAAAAACAAAAAGCAGTAACCGAGGATGATCCATATGAAAAACTTGGAGAAGAAAATCAAAAAAATAAAAAAGGTCAGCCCGAGGCTGGCGAGGAGGGAAAAAAATGCCAGAATGAAAAAAGTTCTCGAGGGTTTATACAATGGTCTTTTCGGTGTCTGCGTTAAAGAAATGGACCTTGCTCATGTCAAAAACAAGGTCCATATCTGCATTGACCGCAGGCCTGTCATGGGCACCGACGCGAGCGATGAAATTATGCTTGCCCGTATTCAAGTAAAGATAGACTTCGGAGCCCATGGGCTCGACGACCTCGCAGATAACGCTCACGACGTTCTCTGCGGGGGCTTCGGACACGAAAAGCTTGTCATAGATGTCTTCGGCGCGGATGCCGAAAATGACATCGCGTCCGACGTAACCTGCAAGACTCGGTTCCATTTCTTTGAGAATCCGGACGCGCAGGTTCCCTTCATCAAAATAGAAACGCCCGTCCGACTTGACCACCTTGCCTTTCATAAAATTCATCGGCGGCGACCCGATAAAACTCGCCACAAATTTATTGATGGGTTTATCGTAGATCGTGATGGGGTCGGCGATCTGCTGGACCACGCCATCCTTCATGACCGCGATCCTGTCGCCCATTGTCATGGCTTCCGTCTGGTCGTGCGTCACATAGATCATGGTCGTCTGCAGGCGGATATGCAGCTTATGGATCTCCGTGCGCATCTGCACGCGCAGCTTGGCGTCGAGATTGCTCAAGGGTTCGTCAAAAAGAAAAACCGTGGGCTTGCGCACGATGGCCCGGCCGACGGCCACGCGCTGGCGCTCGCCGCCGGAAAGCTCCCTGGGCTTGCGCTCCAAATAATGCTTGATCCCCAGAATATCCGCCGCTTCGTTCACGCGGCGCACGATCTCCGACTTCGGGTATTTTCTCAGCATGAGCCCGAACGCCATATTCTCAAAAACGGTCATGTGGGGATAAAGGGCGTAGTTCTGGAAAACCATTGCGATATCGCGGTCTTTGGCGGGGATATCGTTGACCAGCCTGTCGGCAATATAGATCTGACCTTCCGTCACTTCCTCCAACCCTGCGATCATACGCAGGGTTGTCGACTTTCCGCAACCGGACGGACCCACCAGGACCAAGAATTCCTTATTTTCGATCCCCAGGGTGACGCTGTCAACGGCGCGGGCGCCTCCGGCATAAACCTTGCTGACGTTGCGTAAACTGACTTGGGCCATGATGTCGCTTCGCTCCAATTCCCAACTACCAATTTCCAGACCCCAAACAATCTCGTAATCTATTCCAGCATTTAAAGTTTGGAGTCAGAATTTTAAAATGTTATCACAAAAAACTTAACCGTGTCAACTACAATAATCAATCAGCTGGTGCAGCGTCTCCTTCAGGGTCTTCCTGTGGACGATCATGTCCAAAAGGCCGTGCTCCAGCATGAATTCGGACCGCTGGAACCCTTCCGGTAATTTTTGCCGCGTTGTCTGCTCGATCACGCGTGGACCGGCAAAACCGATCAGCGCTTTGGGCTCGGCGATGATGATATCTCCCAGGCCGGCAAAAGACGCCATGACACCGCCCATGGTCGGATTGGTCAGGACCGAAATGAACAAGAGACCCGCTTCGTGATGCCGCCGCAAGGCCGCGGACGTCTTGGCCATCTGCATCAGGCTGAAAATCCCTTCATACATCCTGGCGCCGCCGCCGGATCCGGAGACGATCACCAGGGGCAGCCCTTTTTCAATGGAAAACTCGATCGCACGGGTGATCTTTTCCCCCACGACCGCGCCCATAGATCCCATGATAAACCGGGAATCCGTAATCGCGATAACGGCCTTCTTACCGAAGATCTCCCCCTGGCCCGTGATCACAGCCTCTGTGAGCGAAGTCGCCTTCTGGTCCTCCGCAAGCTTCTGCGTATAAGACTTGATCCCCTTAAATTCCAAAGGATCGGTGCTGGACATTTTTTTATCGAATTCCTTGAAGGAATCCGCATCCACGATCATCTCCAGCCTTTCGGGCGCCGTGACGTTAAAATGAAAATGACACTTGGGGCATACTTTAAGATTTTCCTCAAGGGTCTTCTTATAGATAGGCTCGCCGCACTCCTGGCATTTCGTCCAGAGACCTTCAGGGATCTCTCTTTTGCGGATCTTGACGACCGTATATTTGGGTTTGCTGAAAAAAGCCATGGGCGCCGAGCGTTATAGTTTGTTGATGACAAGACCGCTGAGCAGTTTCGGATAGAAATACGTGGATTTTTGCGGCATGACATGGCCGCCCAAGGCGATCGAGCGGATCTGTCCCATCTTGGTCGGATTGAGGACGAAGACGGCGCCGTAGGCGCCGCTGTCGACTTCGGCGACGGCGCGCCCCAGATCGATCTCGTAGGCGATATCCTCCAAGGCGATCTTGCAAAGATGGTCGAAAACAACCTTGTGCAGGATAACGACATCCAGGTTCTTATAATCTTTCGGCCCTTCCTGGATCATCTTGTTGCATGCGCGCTTTTCAGAAAGCTTTAACAGGTAAAAATGACGGTCTTTGTAAAGGCCGAAGACGCCAACATCTTCCTGCCGCTCTTTCATGACGGCCGACAGCTCCTTGGCGCCCGGAACTTCCTTAACGTCAAAACAGGACGACAAATCCTCAACGGCAAAGGCAGTATTCTTGATCAGCCTGTGGGTGGGTAAAATACACAACCCCTCGTCTTCGAGGGGCGTCAAGTAGGTCATTATGTAGTTATAAGGGTCTTTGAGGCCGGCGGGAGATTCCTTGCGCTTGAACTCGCGGAACATCCTGGCGACTTCATGACGATGATGGCCGTCGGCGATAAAAAGCTGCTTATCGCCCAGGAGCTCCTTGAACTGGCCGATCAGCATCTCGTCCGTGACCCGCCAGAGCCGGTGTCTGATATCTTCATCATCGACAATATCAAAGAGGGGTTTTTGAGGAAGGACATGTTTCTTAAAAATACCTTCTAACGCGGCTTTGGGGTCGGAAAAAACGGTAAAGATGGGACTCAGGTTTGCCTCGACACTCTTCAAAAGCTTCAGGCGATCCTCTTTGGGGGCCGTGTGAGTGTGCTCATGCGGATAGACCGAACGGCCCTGTCCCTCATCATCCAGCCGCATCAAAGCGATGACACCGAGGCGCGTCTTTTTTTCTCCTTCGTGCGTAAATACCTGTTCATAGAAATAGATACCACGCTCGTTATCCTGCGTCAAAACACCCCGGCGCAGCCATTCCTCGAGATAGCCGCCGGCCCGCGTATATTTGTTTTCGCGGTCATTGTCGGCGCTGAAATCCTTGCCCAGGATAAGACGGATGATGTTATAGGCGTGTCTCTGGTAAAACTGCTCTTGCCCTCCTGCATCGATGATATCATAAGGAGGACAAACGACCTTGGAAATATCCTCTACGACCTCCAGATTATAGTGCACGCCTGCAAAAGGTTCTATTTTGGCCATGGGTAGAGACTGCCTCCTGCTGTTGCACCCAGAACATCCATCGCCCAATCTGCTGCATCCAGGGTGCGGCCGGGAACAAAATACTGATGACATTCATCGGTCAAGGCATATAACATTACCACAAACAACGTGATAAGTAAAGCCCGAATTCTGCGGGGGCCCCCTGTGGCGGCCAAAGCCCGCATCAATAAAACCCCTAAAGGAAGATATTCCAAAAAGTGGAGAATTTTATCGGCGCCGCAGAAGAGAGGTGGAACAGCGTTTCCTGGAATAGACGAAAGAAAGAAGATCAAAAGGGCATATCCGCCCACAAAAGCCCAAGGAATAACCGAATGGTTTCTGGGCATTATTTTGCGCTTCCGGGACACGATGAACAGCTGGATTTGCTTCCAGCCGAAGGACAGGACGCCGGCGCCCCCTTACGGTAATCTGTAGCATAAAACCCGGACCCCTTAAATATGATGCCGGAGCCGGAGCTGATCAGACGCACGACTTTCCGTTTGTGGCATTTCGGACAGACTTTGATCGCCTCGGCCGTGATAGAGTGGGATTTCTCGAAACGGTGGCCGCAGGCCTTGCACTCGTATTCATATGTAGGCATTTGCTTCTCCTGGATAATTAGTACGCACTTCAGCAATAACCAATACTCAAGATCCAATCGCCAAGCATTCCGTTTGTTGTTTGGTCTTTGGTTATTGTTTGGTTCTTGGAAATTGGGGTTTGGTCATTCTAAGCTTATATCTCAACATTCCTCAGCCGTGCAAATTCTTCGATGAGTTTTCTCTGGGCCGCATTCAATCCCTGGGGAATATCGACGACAATACGCACCAATTCATCCCCTTTTACGTGAGTCCTGACATCGGGGACGCCTTTATCGCGAACACGGAAGATCTTGCCGGACTGCGTTCCGGACGGGATCTTCATCTTGACATTCCCGTAGAGCGTCGGGACGTCGACCTCTGCGCCCAGGATCGCCTGGGCCGCATCAATATGGACTTCGCACAAAAGATTATCGTCCTGCCGTTCATAAAGGTGATGTTTTTTGACGGCGATGAGCACGAAGAGGTCCCCTTTGCCGCCTTCACCCTCTTCGCCTTCCCCGCGAACACGCAGATGAGACCCCGTGTCTACACCGGCGGGGACCTTGACGGATATCTTGCGGGCAACCTTCAGGCGCCCCTGGCCCGCGCATTGCGGACAAGGAGTTGTGATGACCCGGCCTTCGCCGCCGCACTTGGTACACGTCTGCGTCAAATGAAAAAACCCCTGAGAAATGGTCACCTGACCGGTACCATGGCAATAGGAGCATATGACCTTTTTGCTGCCGGGCTTGGCGCCCGTCCCTTTGCAAGCAGGGCAAAATTCGTAACGGCTGATCTGGAATGTCTTTTCCGTGCCGAAAACCGCCTCTTCCAGCGTGATCTCCAGTTCGATCTGAAGGTCGCGGCCCTGTCTGGACCTGCGGCCGCGGCGGGAGCCCCCTCCGAAGATATCGGCGCCGCCAAAGAGCTCATCAAAAATACTCCCCTCTCCGCCGCCAAAATGGACCCCTCCGCCGCCCCGCCCTCCGAAAACCTCCTCGAAGATGCTCGAAAAATCGGCGCCGCGGAAGATATCCTCGGTCGAATAACGCTGGTCGATCCCGGCATGGCCGTACTGGTCGTAAAGCCGGCGTTTGTTCTCGTCCGAAAGGACCGCGTAAGCCTCCGAGATCTCTTTGAATTTCTCTTCGGCCTCTTTTTTCTGGGAAGCCTCCACGCGGTCCGGATGATACTTCATGGCCAGCATCCGGTACGCCTTTTTGATCTCGTCGATCGTCGCAGATTTGGAAACACCCAATATCTCGTAATAATCGCGCTGTGTCGTCATGTCCTTTGAAGCCTAAAGTGCATAAGTGGGAAGTTATAATTTATCTACACATTTATACACTTATTGTTTACCGTCTTCTTCCTTGTATTCCGCATCGATGATATCGTCATCTTTGCCGCTGCCGGAGGGCTTGGCGCCGTCCGCCTTAGGCTGTTCGGCGGCCCCATCGGACGCAGACCCCTTGCCTTGGGCCCCTGCCTGCTGTTGCTTCTGGGCAGCTTCCTTATAAATGGCCTCAGCCAGCTTATGCGACGCCTGAGTCAGCTCTTCCATGCCCTTCTTGATCTTGTCGGTATCCTTGCCTTTCATCGCCTCTTTCAGGACCGCAAGCTTCTCTTCAATGGCCTTCTTCTCCGTGTCGGAAACTTTGCCGCCGTATTCCTTCAGGGACTTTTCCGTCGAATAGATCAGGGTATCGGCCTGGTTACGGGCCTCCACCTCTTCCTTCTTCTTCTCGTCCTCTCCGGCGAATTTTTCGGCCTCTTTGACCATCTTGTCGATCTCTTCCTTGGAGAGCTTGTGGGGCGCCGTGATACGGATCGACTGCTCCTTGCCTGTCCCGAGGTCTTTGGCATTGACATGAACGATGCCGTTGGCATCGATATCGAATGTCACCTCAATCTGCGGGATGCCGCGCGGCGCCGCCGGGATCCCTACCAGGTCGAAACGGCCAAGCTCCGTATTGTCGTTGGCCATCGGTCTCTCGCCCTGCAGGACACGGATGGTAACGGCCGTCTGGCTGTCCGCCGCCGTTGAGAACACCTGGCTCTTCTTGGTCGGGATCGTCGTATTTCTTTCGATCAACTTCGTTGAAACGCCACCCAGGGTCTCGATACCCAAAGACAAAGGCGTGACGTCCAAAAGAAGGACGTCCTTGATGTCCCCTTTGATGATCGCTGCCTGGACAGCCGCGCCCATGGCGACGCACTCCATCGGGTCGACACCGCGCTCGATCTTCTTGCCCACAAAATCCTCGACGAACTTCTGAACGATGGGCATGCGGGTCGGGCCGCCCACCATGATGATCTTATGGACGTCCGATGCCTTGACCTTGGCGTCTTCCAATGCTTTTTCCATAGGAACGCGGCACTTGTCGATGATCGGCCTAACCAGCTCTTCGAGCTTTGCGCGCGTGATCGACATCGTCAAATGCTTGGGTCCCGTATTGTCCGCCGTGATGAACGGCAGGTTGATGTCCGTCGTCAACGTGCTGGACAGTTCGATCTTGGCCTTCTCGGCCGCTTCCCGGATCCTCTGGATCGCCATCCTGTCGTTGCGCACGTCGATGCCTGAATCTTTTTTAAACTCGGAGGCGATATAGTCGATCAGGGTATTGTCCATGTCGGTCCCGCCCAATTGCGTGTCGCCATGCGTGGACTTGACCTCAAAAACACCTTCCGCCATCTCCATGATGGTGACGTCCAGCGTTCCTCCGCCGAGGTCGAACACCATGATCTTCTGCTCCTTGCCCGCCTTGTCCAGGCCGTAGGCCAGGCATGCCGCCGTCGGCTCATTGACGATGCGCAGGACCTTCAGGCCTGCGATCTCGCCGGCGTCCTTGGTCGCCTGCCGCTGGTTGTCGTCAAAGTAGGCTGGACATGTAATGACCGCCTCGTTGACCGGCTCGCCCAGATAGGCTTCGGCGTCCTGCTTGATCTTCTGCAAGATAAACGCCGATATCTGCTGAGGCGTGTATTCCTTGCCGAAAACCTTGAATTTATAATCTGTCCCCATCTTGCGCTTGGCCGCCATGATGGTGCCTTCCGGATTAATGGCCGCCTGGCGCCTCGCCGGCTCGCCGACAAGACGCTGGCCGTCCTTCGTAAACGCCACGTAAGACGGAAATGCCTTGCCGCCGCCGACCGTCGTGCCTTCTGCCGACGGAATGATCACGGGCCTGTTGCCTTCCATAACAGACGCCGCTGAATTCGATGTCCCTAAATCAATACCTATAATTTTTGCCATGTCTTCGCTCCTTTCAATCGCTCAGAAATTGCTCAGAGATCACAGATAACAGAGTACAGAGGACAGATCAGCCTTGGGCATCTATCAATCCCCAAATCATGCTCGTAATCTCTTTAGCCTCTGACCGTATTTCCCTATATTTTTCTTCCTTAATCAAATTTTGTCGTTTAAACACATTAAATACCGAAACGCATTCCCTAGTTGAATCCAAAGAAGTACCGAAATACCTTCTCTTATCTCTCGTTGATCTTTTACCATTCCCTTCAGCCAAATTATTCGCGATCGACAAACCTGCCCTTATCAAATTATCTCCCAGGGAATATCTGTATTCTCTCGGTAAAGCTTTTACAATTTTAAACACTTAATCTATAAACTCCAACGACTTCTGATAAACATTTAATTTTTCAAAATCAAACTCAAATTCTTTCATTTTCCGTTCTCTGTTCTCTGTCCTCCCTGCCTGTCCGGCAGGCAGGTGTTCTCTACTCTTTTGGCTACCCTCACCTTGGCGGTGCGGATGACCCTGTCGTTCAATCGGTAGCCTTTTTGCATCTCTTCGATCACTTCGCCGTCTTCGTGATCGCATGATTCCGTCTGCACCAGCGCTTCATGCTGGTTGGGATCAAATTTTTGGCCCTGAGCCGAAATCGCAGAAACGCCGCGCTTTTTCAAAAGCTCATAGAGGTGTGCCAGGATCATTTCAATGCCTTTCAAGAAGGCATCCGAATTCTCCTTCCCCTTTTCCGCAGCCTCTACCGACCTTTCGAGGTCGTCGAGGATCCCCAAAAGATCGACGATGATGTCCTCGTGGGCGTATTTCTGGAATTCCTGTTTATCGCGCTCCAGGCGTTTGCGCATATTGTCGAAATCCGCCTGCTGACGCAGAAGTCTGTCCCAGGTCTCTTTGGCTTTTGCGGCCTCTTCCTTCAATTTTTCGTACTCTTCTCGTTTGAGCGTCACCGTTCCGCCGGAGCCCGCGGCCGCAGGCGGGACTTCCTTGCCGGGCTTAACAGCATCGGGCTCGGAAGAAAGATTGTTCTTTTTATCGTTCATATGACCGTTCTTGTTCATGGCACCTCAAAACATTGCTTTACAGCCTCGCCCCGGATACAATCCTTCGCATCAGAGGAAAGTATGCGTGTCCGAGCGGAATCCCCCGGACTAAAAACCGGAAAATTCTGGCCGTGGAATCAAAACCTCTCGATGTTCCGGGCAAAGGCTTCAGAAACGTACTCGATGAGAGGAATGACCTGCTCGTAAGCCATCCTTTTGGGGCCGATCAGGGCCAGGCGGCCCGACCGTTTCTGCCGATCCTCATAACGCGAGACAACGATCGCGCAATGCTCCATCTGGGGACAGGCGATCTCTTTACCGATATAGACCTGTGTCCGGCCTGAAAAATTACGGTTGACAAGATCGATCAATTCTTCTTTTTTGTCCAATATCTCCAGGATCATCTGCACTTTATGAACATCGGAGAATTCCGGATGCTCCAGAAGATAGCGCGCCCCGCAGGCATACGTCCTCTCGATTTCTTTCTCCGTGAAATAGACGAGACTTGTATAATGCGTGAAATCTGACATGATCCGGCTTGTCTCTTCAAAAATGTCGTCGAGCTCCTGCACCTTGAGCTCATAGATCTTGTCGATAAACTCCGTCTCCTCCGGAGAAAGTTTCTTTTTATTCATCAGGACATTGATATACAGCCTGTAACCTTCATCGGTCGGGATGCGGCCGGCAGAGGTATGAGGATGCATCAGGAAACCCAGTTCCTCCAGTTCGGAAAAAACATTGCGCACGCTGGCCGAACTCAAAGCCAGCCTTTTTCTCTTGCGTAAGGATTCCGAAGAGACGGGGATGGCCGAATTGAGATACATCTCAATCGAGGCCAACAGGATCTCCTTATTCCTTGAATCGTGATCTGTCAACCTAGGCATCAGTTAACCTTTATATTAGCACTCATTAAATCGGACTGCTAAAATAAAAATAGTATCATAATTTACTGCTTTGTCAACCCCCCGTTAGAAACAACTTTTTGCGCTAAACGGAATCATCCTAAAAGGCGGAGTTTCCAAAGAAGCGGCTTCCTAAGGGGACAACCACTAAAAACCCCTCCCGTCTCTTTAGCGCAACATCAAAAGAAACAGGGAGTTAACGTTCTTGACGGCGTTTTTCCCTTGTGAGCTTTGCCTTATGTTTTTCGATCTGTCTTGCCAGATCAAGAAAGGCCGCGTTAATGGCCGCGCAATAATCTTTCCCGCGCTCGCGGCAATGGATGGCGGCGGAAGGCAGGAACAAACTTAAAGACGCAAAAAATTCGTCTTTCTTGTGCGGATTTTTATCCAGGGCGCCGTGCAGAGACGTCAAATCATCCTTGAAACGCTTCAAGTGCTTGGCGACCTTTGCGGCCCCTTGATCAAAATACTCCTTGATAGCGGCCTGGTCTTCTTCTACATGACTCATCGTAAACGTGATATTCATCTTATCTCCCTTTCTCGCTACGCTCGATAGATGGCACAGATTCTTAAAACCGATCGCAGGTAAAACCCCCACCCTATCGTTATTTCTTCTTGAATTCCAACCCTTTTTTGCCCATGGCGACGGCGATCTTGTCGGATTCCCTGAATTCCCCTTTCAGGAGCCCTATAGCAATCGGGTCCTGCACCAGCTTCTGGATCAGGCGCTTCAGAGGACGCGCGCCGTAAACGGGATCAAACCCCTCCTTGGCGAGGAACATCTTAGCATCCTTGTCCACCGAAATCAAAATATGCTTCTCATCAAGCCTTGCCTGTAATTCCTTGAGCCGGATATCCACGATATGCAGGATGTCCGCCTCGTCCAGCGGTTTAAAGATGACGACCTCGTCGATGCGGTTCAGGAACTCCGGCCGGAAATGGTCTTTGAGGGCCTGACGGATCTTATCCTTCACCTTAAACCGGTCCTTCTCGGCGCCGATGAGCTCGGTGCCGATATTGGACGTCATGATGATGACCGTGTTCTTGAAATTGACGACCCGGCCCTGGCCGTCGGTCAGGCGCCCGTCATCCAGGATCTGCAGGAAAACGTTGAAGACCTCGGGATGCGCCTTTTCGATCTCGTCAAAAAGGACGACACTGTAGGGCCGCCGGCGCACGCGCTCCGTCAACTGACCCCCTTCCTCGTAACCCACGTATCCCGGCGGCGCGCCGATGAGGCGCGAGACCGTATGTTTCTCGGTATATTCCGACATGTCGATGCGCACGAGCGCGTTTTCGTCGTCGAACAAAAACCATGCCAGCGATTTGGCGAGTTCGGTCTTGCCGACGCCTGTCGGCCCGATAAAGATAAACGAACCCAAAGGCCTGTTCTGGTCGCTTAATCCCGTGCGCGAACGCCGGATGCAATCCGCAACCAGCCCCAGCGCTTCATCCTGGCCCACCACCCGCTCCTTGAGCCGCTCTTCCATCTCAAGAAGCTTATGGCTCTCTGCCTCCATCAGCTTGGATAAAGGAATGCCTGTCCACTTGGAGACGACACCGGCGATGTCTTCTTCATCCACTTCTTCCTTGAGCATGGCCTTTTCTTTCTGCAGGCCGGACAATTCTTTGTTCGCCGTATCCAGCTTTTTCTGCAGATCGGCCAAAACCCCATAACGGATCTGCGCGACGCGATCCAGATCGCCGGAACGCTCCGCCTTCTTCTCATCGGCCTTCGCGTCTTCGATCTCCGTCTTGATCGCCCGGATACCGCTGATGGCGTTTTTCTCTTTCTGCCAGTGGGCGGATAACGCCTCTTCCTGGATCTTGAGGCCCTCCAGCTCCTTCTCAATCTTCTCAAGCCTTTCCAAAGACGGCTTATCTTTCTCTTTCCTCATGGCCTGGCGTTCGATCTCCAACTGCATCTTGCGCCGCTTGACCTCGTCGAGCTCCTGAGGCAGGCTGTCAATCTCGATGCGTAGGCGGGACGCCGCCTCATCGATCAAATCGATGGCCTTGTCGGGAAGAAACCTCTCGGTGATATAGCGGTGGGACATCTCGGCGGCGGCGATCAATGCCGCATCCTTGATGCGCACGCCGTGATGGACCTCGTATCTTTCTTTCAGGCCGCGCAGGATCGCGACGGTATCCTCCACCGACGGCTCTCCAATGAGCACCGGCTGGAACCGGCGCTCCAGGGCCTTGTCTTTTTCTATATGTTTCCTGTATTCGTCGAGGGTCGTCGCGCCGATACAGCGCAGCTCGCCCCTTGCCAGGGCGGGTTTGAGCATATTTGAGGCATCTACCGAGCCTTCGGCCGCGCCGGCGCCGACGATCGTATGCAGCTCATCGATAAAGATGATGACCTGGCCTTCTTTGGACTGGATCTCTTTCAAGACGGCTTTCAGACGGTCCTCGAATTCCCCGCGAAACTTTGAGCCGGCGACCATGGAGGCGATGTCCAGGACGATGATCCGCTTGTTCTTCAAACCCTCCGGCACATCGCCCTGGGCGACGCGCTGGGCGAGACCTTCGACGATCGCGGTCTTGCCCACGCCGGGATCGCCGATCAAAACAGGGTTGTTCTTTGTGCGGCGGCTCAAGACCTGGACCACGCGGCGGATCTCCTCGTCCCGGCCGATGACAGGATCAAGCTTGCCGCGGTTGGCCAATTCCGTCAGATCGCGTCCGTATTTTTCAAGAGGCTGGAATTTATCTTCAGGGTTCTGGTCGGTGATATGCTGGGCCCCCCTGATTTCCTTCAGGGCCTCCAGAAACCCGTTTTTATCAACGCCGGCGCCTCTCAGGATGTCGCTCAATTTGGCATCAACGTCGAGACAGGCCAAAAACAAATGCTCGACAGAGATATAGCTGTCTTTGAGCATCTCCATATAAGTCTTGGCCTTATCAAAAGCGCTGTTGGCTTCCCGCGAAAAATAAACCTCTCCCCGGCCTCCGCGCACCTGGTAATAGGTACTCAGCGCATCCTCGATCTTTTTGATCAAGGGATAGACGCCGACCCCCATCTTTTCAACGACAAGAGGCACAACTCCTTCTTTTTGGCGCAAAAGGCCGAGGGCCAGATGCAGACAATCCGCCTGCTGATGGCCGCGCTCCCTGGCCTCGGCCACGGCCTGCTCGACAGCTTCCTGGGTTTTTACGGTCAAATTTTCGGGCTTCATTCTTCCATCTCCAAAATCACTTTGACGCCGCTGATATTGACGCCTTTCTCATCCATCAGGTAATGGATGTACTCCAGTCTCTTGATGTCCTTCATGGAATAAAAACGGATCTTCTTGAATTTGCGCTTGGGGGCGACGAGGCCTTCTTTCTCGAGGGCGCGCAAGGTCCATTCCGGCATCTGCAACAGCTGGCTGACGATGCCGATGGCGTACACAGGGTCTGATTCCGAGATCTTGATTTTCGGCTTCATGGCGATCTCTTAATTAACCTACGATAAAAATTTAGCATATCTAATTAATTTTGTCAAGTGAAATAAGTCTCCTGCGGCCCGCTATGGAGATCCGGCGAAGAAGAATAAAGTCTCTCGCTAGACCGGACAAAGAGACAACCATACCTCTATGATATCTCGTATTCTTTCAGCTTCTCGGCAACGATCGCCGGCAACAATGCCGTGACGCGGACACCATCCTGGCCGTAGACGATATCTTCGACATGCCCCTGCGAATAGATCAGGTCGACCAGGTCCATACGCGCGATCGGCAGTTTCAGTTTGATCTCAAGCGAATATCCTTGCAGGTCATTTTCGATGTGCCTGACAAGCTCATCCAGGTTGCGCTTCTGAAGCGCAGAGATAGCGACGGCCCCCGGATATTGTCCTTGAAAATAAACCGCCCTTCCCTCGCCTTCCAGGAGATCGATCTTATTCAGCGCCAGGACGGTCCTTTTGTCCTGGGCGCCGAGTTCATCCAGCACCCGGCAGACAGACGCATAATGCTCTTTGACATACGGCGAGCTGATGTCCAGGACATGGACCAGAAGGTCCGCCTGGACAACTTCCTCGAGGGTCGCTTTGAAGGCCTCGATCAAATGATGCGGCAGATCGCGGATGAAACCGACGGTATCCGAAAAAACAACCTTCTGGTGATTGGGAAGCGTCAGGGCACGCGCCAAAGGATCGAGGGTCGTAAACAATCCCGCGCTCACCATCTGGCCGCTCTGCGTCAAGGCATTGAAAAGAGTCGACTTTCCTGCGCTCGTGTAACCGACAAAAACAATGGTAGGCAGGGAAACCTCGTCCCGGCGGCTCCTGAGCGCCTTGCGCCGCATGGCCAGGGCCTTCAAGTCATCCTTGAGCTTTTTGATACGGTCACGGATGCGCCTGCGGTCCTCTTCGAGCTTCTGCTCGCCCGGTCCCCTGGTCCCGATGCCTCCTCCCAATCGCGATAATTCCGTGCCTTTGCCGCTCAGCCGCGGCAGACGATACTCCAACTGCGCCAGCTCCACCTGGGCCTTCCCTTCGGGGCTGCGGGCACGCCTGGCAAAAATGTCTAAGATCAACTGCGTGCGGTCAACGACCCTGACCTGCAGGACCCTTTCGAGATTCTTGTGCTGGGTGCCGCTCAAATCGTTGTTAAAGATCACCACATGGATCTCTTCCGAAGCAACAACATCCGCCAGCTGCTTGGCCTTGCCTTCGCCGATACAGAGGTTAGGCGTCGTCTCCGGCCTGCGACACGCCTCTTCCAAAACGACATCAGCGCCCGCAGTCAAGGCCAATTCTTTGAGCTCGCGCTGGGCCTCGACAATATCGCGGTGCATCTTTTGTGAATCGAATCTGACGCTCAGTAATAAAGCTCGTTCCTTCATTTTGTCTATAAGAGGTTTCTTTTCCGTTCAAAATGAACTCCGCAGCCTGCCTCAAAATTATCGCAGGAGAATTTTGAGGCGTTCAGGCAAGGAGCAGGTTTTTGTTCCTTCATTTTGCCTATAACCTATAAGAGGTATTTTCCTTGTTACGCCTGGCCCTATCGGAGGGGCCATACCTTGCCTTATCAGACTGGCAAGTACGCCGCCTTCTGTGGCGGTATGCCGTCCAGCGGGACGCACCCGCTTATCCTATTAAAGCGGGGTGTCGCTTCTTGCGGCGCAAAATGGGTTATTCTCTTCGGCCAGGAACTGCCTCCGCAATCATTCTGGCGGTCTGGGCCAAATCATCGCCTGCGGCAACTTTGATCCATTCGATCCCGGGCTCCCGGCGAAACCACGTCATCTGCCTCTTGGCAAAATGTCTCGTATTACGCTTCATCAACCGCACAGCCTCCTCCAATCCATATTGTCCTTTGAGGAAACCTTCTATCTCCCGCACCCCGATGCACTGAGAGGCTGTCCGGCCCAGGCGCCGCCTCAAGAGGCGCCGGACCTCATCCAGCAGGCCGCCGTGGACCATAAAATCCACCCTCTGATCGATACGGGCATACAGGTCCGCACGGTCCCTCTGCAAGCCGAAGATACGCACATCATAAACTGCAGACAGGCCTCCCCGTCTCTTTTTTTGAAGCTCCGAGATCGGCCGGCGCGTCATCTCATAGACCTCCAGGGCACGGATGAGCCTTTTGGTATCATGGACATGGATGCGGCCGGCGGCCCGAGGATCCACCTGGCTGAGGCGCTGGTGCAGAAAAGAATTCCCTTTTTCGACAGCCAGACGCATCAGCGAAGAACGAATTTCAGTCGAAGATCTCTCCTCAAAGATCCCATGAATGAGAGAGCGGACATAAAGGCCCGTCCCTCCCGCAACGACGGGGATCTTCTTTCTTTTGATAATGTCCCTGACCTTCCGCGCGGCGGCAAGGCAGAAGGCGGCGACGCTGTATTCTTTTGACGGCGGGACCACATCAAGAAGATGGTAAGGATATTTCCTGCGCAAAGAAACAGACAGTTTATCCGTCATGATGTCCATGCCCTTATAAATCTGCATGGAATCTGCGGAGATATATTCGCAGGGCAGATACCGCGACAGGCCCAGCCCCGCCTGCGTCTTGCCTGAGCCCGTCGGGCCGACGATAAAAATGACAACCGGTTTTTTCATAAAAAAAGGATTACCGGCCCCAACCGATAACCCCGCTCCTTCATTGTGCCGCTATGAGGCTTTCCCCGAAAAATCAACTCCAAGACGCGCGGTCACTCCAAAGGAAAAACCTTGGCAAGGAATCCGTCCGACTCCAATTTCCTTTTGGCTTCCTCAGCCTCTTTCTCCGTCGCATAGCGGCCGACACGGATACGGCACAGTTTTTTGCCGGACAACATGCACAGGACGGAATAAACATTGTATCCCTTCGCCTTGAGCTGATTGATACACTCCTGCGCATTGTCGAAATTGGTGAATGCGCCGACCTGCACCGTATAATAAGACCCGGATCCCTGGAGGCGGCGCGCATCCTTGGCCTCAAATGACAACGGAAAATCCTTCTGGAGCTTGCCGTAATATTTCCGAAAAGACGCCTGGTCGCCCTGCTTCAGGTATATCTCTGCAAGACGGAAATAAAGGGTCGCACGCCGCCTGGGCGACGGGTCTGCGCGCAGGAACTGTTCATAAATCTTCAAGGCTTCGGTGTAATTCTCCTGCAAGAACTCGATGTCCCCAAGCCCCATATAGGCATCCTCATAATAAGGAGACCTGCTATACTGATCGACGATGGCCCGGAAGTTCTTCTTGGCAGTCAGGAAATCGAAGAGGTTGACATAGCTGGCGCCCGTCAGATAATTGGCCTGGGAGATGATCTCCGGATTGTCGGGATGCTCTTTGACCGCCTTGGCGCATTCGTCGATCGCCTGCACATACTGCCTCTGCAAAAACAAAAGTTGCGCCTTGTCCAGGACGCCATCCGCCGGCGCCGCGGCACAAACCGCCCCCCAGACCGACAACAGCGCCCCGAGAACCGGAACAAAGATAATATTATGCCTTTTTCGCATGTTTTTTTAAGGATTGAGAGATGCTTTTCTGGAGCTCCAGCAGTTCTGCATGCCTGCGTTTCTTTGTCCCCTGGGGGACGTCATCGGCCAGTTCCGCGGCCTTCGTGTGCGGCCGCACGGAATATTTGAAGATAAAGGCCGAATCAAAACGCACGTCCTTGACCAGCTCGTACGTTGCGCGGAAATCCTCCTCGCTTTCGCCCGGAAATCCCACGATAAAGTCCGAACTCAATTCCCCATTATATACAATGGAGCGGTAGAGGTCTACAAGTTCGCGATATTTTTCAGCCGTATACCCCCGGTTCATCATGGCCAGGACCCTGTCCGATCCTGACTGGACCGGCATGTGGAGATACTTCCTGACAACGGGGATGTCCCGCATGGCCTCGAACAATTCCTTTTTTGTGTCTTTCGGATGCGACGTGATAAACGACAAGCTCTTGAGCCCTTTGACCTTGGCGACCTTCTCCAACAACTCCGGAAATCCGCAATTTCTGTTCTCCCTGCCTGTCCGACAAGCAGGTGTCTTCTGTCCTCTGTTCTCTGCGCCATCTGTGCCATAGGCGCTGACGTTCTGCCCAAGCAAGGTAATGCTGGTTATGCCGGCATCAACAGCCGCCTGGGCCTCTTTGACGATCTCATCCGCCGGCCTGTGACGCAGGCGACCCCGCACGTAGGGCACGACGCAATAGGAACAGAAATTATCGCATCCCTCGGAGACGACGATATACGCATGGTCTTTTTTCTCATAAAAACCGGTGTGGTATATCTCTTCTGCGCGCACACGCTCCCTGACAGCCAACACGTTCTCTTGCTTCTTCAAGGCCTCTTCAAGATACAAGGCGATATTATCGATCTCCGCCGGCCCGCAGACAAGATCCACAGCCCGCGCCCGTTGAAATATTTCCTGCTTAAAATTTTGGGCCATACAACCGAGGATCCCGATCAGGGGCCGGTTTTTCTTCCGGGACAAGAGCCCAACGCTCGACCAGACCTTCTGCTCCGCATGCTCCCTGACCGAACACGTATTAAACAGCACAACGTCGGCACCTTTGGGATCATCCGTCAACTCGTAGCCTTCCGCCAACAGCAGCCCCTTGACGACCTCGGAATCGCGGACGTTCATTTGACAACCGATGGTTCTAATATACACACTCCCTTTTTTGACTGTATTTTTTCCACAACTTCCTGATTTTTCAATAGGTTGCACTCTTTTAACACCTCCTCATACATTTGCTGAAACGGGTGGTACAAGCGGACTGAAACCATCTGACCACCGTTGATATGCATGGACTCGAATATAAGTTTAAGCAGCTCCTTTTTCTCTACAACACTGATCCTTTCTTTGGTTTCGTCAAAATTATCGATCGCCAGCTTAAGCGTTCTAAGATAAGCCTCAGAACGTTCCTTTTCCACAAGTTTTATCTTGCACTTGGAAATCTCCATATTGATCTTTTTCTCTTCTTCTCTCAACAGGGAGCCTTTGTCCCTATAAATCTCCGGGCCAATAAGATTATCCATATAAGCGTCATTGAGCTTACTCTGTTTTTCAAGATTGGCCTTAAGAAGATCATTCAATTTCTCCAGATCTTTCCTTATATCTTCATTGTTGAGACAAAGGTGCGCTTTAACCAAATTCTCAATACGCCCCTGGACCGCATCTTTATGCATAAATATTTTTTTAACGATGCCAAAAACTTTCGGTTCTATATCTTCAGCTTTCACGGCTGCATTACTGCATCTTATATGATAAGTCCCCATGCAAGAACACTTATACCAGCGCTTCCGCTTCTTAAGCCTATGGTTCGAGATACTTGATGTCCCCTGATATCTATAGCCGCACTTTGCACAGTAAAGTATTCCCGTGAGAGGATAATCATAAACATTTCTTCTGTGCAAAACCCCTCTGCGATTATTTCTTAATTTCGTCTGGACCGAATTAAAATCATCCTGGCAGATGATAGGCTGATGTCTGCCCTGCGCAATGATAACCTTAGATGGCTCATTCCTGACATATTTGTAGCCGACTCGGGTGTTGGTATGTTGTTTCGTATCGTAATGGTGTTGATTCCATACTAATCTTCCTAAATAAATCTGATTCTTAAGAATTTTGCACACGAGTGCTGAATTAAACTTCCCTCCCGACCTTGTTTTATATTCTTTCAAATATAGGTACTCAGCTATCTGCCCTGTGGTTCTATTAGATAGATACATCGTATAAATGAGTTTCACGATATCCGCTTCTTCAGAAACCACCTCCAATAGCTTCTTTTCTCTATTGTAATAATATCCATACGGAGCGTATCGCGCGCCCTGCCAATTACCCTGCTGGACACCTTTGATCATTCCTGGAAAAACCCTCTCTTTTATCCTGTTCCTTTCAAATTCCGCGAAGCTGCCAAGCTGCTGGAACATAAGTTTCCCTGCGCTTGTCGAAGTATCAAACGGTTCAGTAGCCGATTTATACGCGACTCCGTAATCGTCCAACTCATCTACAATATTAAGCAGATCTTTCAATTTTCTGCTGAAGCGATCAAGCTTATAGGTGATAATCAGCTCGAATTTCTTCCGCTTGGCATCCTCAAGCATTTCATTCAAGGCGGGCCGGTCTATGACATAACCGCTTACATCATCGGAATAAATCTTATAAACCTCCCAGCCCATCCGTTTGGCATGATCCAAAAGGTATTCTTGTTGAACCTCGATGGAGTAACCTTCCCGGGCCTGGTCTTCCGTGCTTACTCTGGTATATATCGCAACTTTCATTTAACAGCTATCCTATAAAACACTCGGGCTATCGCAATGTATTGCGCCATTGCTTAATATCCTCAATATCCTTCTCTGTAAAAACCGGTAAATTACGATAATCTCGCCTCACTTTAACCCAGCCTTTTTTAAGCCAATGGTAAATAGTCATCCTATGAACACCCAGAATTTCGGCTGTTTCTTTGATTGTATAGATTTTTACTTTCCCGATCTTTTTCATGTTTCTAATTTTATATTATTATACACGATTATTCAAGTTATTTTTTAAATTTTTTCATTTTATCACCTTTTTCATCCAGACATAATTCTTGCAATCGTTTTAAATCGGCCTCTAGTAAAATCTCTAGAACTCTTTTAAAACGATATTCAGAATCGGCTACCCGCAACTTCTTTTCAAGGATTTCTTGTTTCCTGTCCATATTATTATTTTATTGTTTACCGACTTTTATCAATTCTGACGAGTCTGAAGAAGCCTTTAGCGTCACCGTGGAGAAGCGTTTTTGCTCTGATTTTTCATCAAAAACCTCTTCCCTAAGCTCGGGCCTTTCCTGAATAATGAATGGAATGCAATCCATTCACAAACGATTTCTTCACTTATCCACAGAATTCACATATTTCTTGTTTACTGCTATGTATTTGATTTGTATTATATATTTTTGAGGGTGTATATTTAAACACTCCTTTGGGTGCAAAATTCGACACCACTTAGAGTGTCCGCGCGGACACCACCCCGGTTTTATTCTGGTTGTTTGAAACATGGGAAATCCATAGCCTCCAGCTGTAATAATTTTTGTTCATGCCTAAGTAATTTCCCCTCGGGGATCCTTCCTTGAAAATCACGCCATCACAAACCAGCCGTTTGACAATTTTTTTCACGTAACGAAGATCAATGCCGGTCGACTTGGAGATGTGAGAAAAAGGAATGAGCTCCTTTTTCTTCCTCCATCCATACGTTTTTTCCATAACGGTAATCAAGATTCTTAATTCGACGCCATTAAAGGGATACCGCCGTAAAGCGTCGAATAATTCATTGGCTATCCTGATGTATCCATTTTCTAATTGCGGGCTGGCTTTCAAATCTTCCATGGCAAATAAAAAAGGGCTGGCTCCTGAGTCTCACCTCAGAAACCAGCCCCTCGGGTTTTCCAATAGGACTGTTTGCTTACTGAAAACTAAATTCTTAAGATCTAATATACATTATACTGCCGCCTTGTCAAGCTTTTTCATCGAATGTTTTCTTTTTAATCAAACCTTTCTTCACGTCCTCCCTGATCTCCTCCTTAAACGGCGCCGTGTCTATGGATTTCTCTTCTCTTATGGATACAGGCAGACCATCTTCAAAGCTTATCTTAACAGAACCGTAAAATCCCTCCCTGACCAACGAAATCATGTAATTCTGCAATCTAACCATTTATTTATTTGGATTTACACAACATATTTATTTACAAGCGGTTAAGCATTTAATTGTTTACTTTTTAGGGTTGCTATTGGTCAAAAAATATGCTAAACTCTTGTTAGAGAATATGTTATGATAAAATATTCGACAAATAAAACTACCTTTCACAAATAGTTCGATGCAATGATATATAGCCTAACCTTATGCATCACTAAAGGATAAATCAATTTTGTCCAATCAAAGATCTGGAGAACCATGATGAAACTTAAATACGGAGTTCTGGTGGTCGATGATGATGAAACGCTTGCCCAAGATACCAAAAATTGTCTTGAGCACTATTCAGAGATCGACCTGGAAATAGACATTTGTCTGGATAGTTCCGAAGTAATCTCATGCCTTAGCAAGAAAAGCAAATCTTACGACTTAATTCTCCTGGATATCAAGATGCCGAAATTATCAGGAACGGAGGTCCTTCAGCTTATAAAAAAAGAATTTCCGGATATTCACGTGATTATCATCTCGGCCTACCTGGATGAATACAACCGCGATGAACTTATCCGGCTGGGAGCGTATGCCGTATTTGAAAAGCCCTGCGATTACCATAAGGTGAAGGAATACATCAGACACGCCATCGACGATATCGAAATAACCAACATAAGGATCAAAGGTCTTGACTTAAGGAAAGCCTTATACCAGGTTGCCAAGGAGCTGATTTTTAAAGCCTTGAGACGGAATGATTGGCATCTTGAAAAAACATCAAAAAACCTTAACATCACGCGGTGGTGCCTGGACCGATGGATGAAAAAACTCTATATCAAAAAAACAGGATCTCAAGAACCAGGGAAAGTATAGCATGAATTTCCATCTGAGTATATTTTGCAAAGAATCGGCCTAACCATCTATGTGCGATAATGCTACGAAGTATGGTTTTCTGGGGCAAAATCGCACCTTCTCCCCTTGCCGGAGACTAAACAAAGTGGCGGTTTCGCACATAGAATCTTTCTTTAAAAAAATCGGGCTTGCTCTTGACAAGCCGATGGAAAATGAAGAAATTCATGAGATGGCGTGAAAAACCTGAGGAACCGGCAAAACACTATATGTTATCAATGGTTATCTTTAACGCGCTGCTCGATATCGCCGATCTCGGGCTTCTTGTCCTCTTCGGGGTGCCTGTATTCGGGCCTCTCCTCTGCCAGGGGCGGCTGGAAATTCTCTCTTTCAGACTTATGATCCTCGGTGATATTTGAAATAGTTTTGATTTGTTTGGACCAGATGATGAAGAAAACGATTCCCAGGACACCTAGGAATGCAACAACGGCAATAATCAGTTTCCACGTCAGTGCGGGGTAGATTTGTTTGGCTTCGGTCATCAGGGTCTTGGCGGCCTGGAGATCGCTTTTGACTTCATCCAAGAGCTTAAGATTGTCCCGGTAATCCGAGATGTAGCCCCCCGGATTCGGATTGACGACCTCCTGCTTATGCTCGATCTCATCGAGTTTTCTCATAATACTTTCCCGAAGATAGTTGGCCCGATCGGCATAATCCGTGTCCTGCAAAAGCTTGACCACCTTATCCGCTTCCGACCTGATGGAAGCAAGCTCGTCCTGCGGGATCTTCCAGACGTCTTCCAACTCGATCTCGACGAGAATGGACTCCCTGGGTGCCAAGTCGTAATCTTTATAAAGGTAGTAAGCGGATTCCTTGGTGTCATAGGCGATACTCAAATCTCCCATCTCCACGATGTTTTCGGGCTTGATCTCCTTAGGCAGGTAGGATTTAAAGGGTACTGTCCGCCGCTCTGTCGGCGAAGGATTGGCGACGGTCGCCCGCACGACGATGTTGGCTTCAGCAACGGCAGACAAGAGCCAAAAAATAGAAAACAGAGCAAAAAATAAAATCTTTGGAATATTACATGTGCGCATCTTTATCCTCGCCTTATTCTTCAACTTTTGAAAATTTTTATCCTCATGCACCCCTCGTCCTTCCTGTCATTACCAACCGGCCGATCACTGTCTTTTTTAGCCCCCGCCCCCTTGTTTATCATGAATACTCAAGCCATGTCTGAACAACAGGCTCTTCTTTGGCCGTATTCTCAATCATCTTCTGATTCAGGAGCATGAGGGCCTTGAGTTCCTGCGTCTTGTTACGGATGTAATCGATATTCTGGGCGCCTTGCTCGGAGACCTCATAGAGCTTTTCAATATTCTTCATGTCGGTGGAAGTGCTCATCTGATGGACCTTGGCGCTCATGTCTTTGAGGCTGTTATGCAATGCTTCCAGCTGTTTCGTCGCGCCCGACATATCAGCACCGCCTTTGACCCCTGCCAAGGCCTCGGAAGCCTTTTGGATGTTCTGCTCGATGACGCCGAACGCGGCGGAAAACGCCGCCACTTTATCTTTGATCTCCTGGATAGGCGAGACACTGCCCATGACCGTCGCAAGATCGCTGGAAACCTTCTCGATATCCGCCGTGCCTAAGGTAATGGTGATGGCGTCGATCGTGCCGTAGGTCGACTCCGAACAAACGATGGCGTAATCGCCCAGCTTCCAGGACGCCGAGAACGTCACGGTGTAGCCGTAAAGACCGGCGCCGTATTCCGTCATGGTTGCCGCGACCTTGATGGCGCCCTGGGGGTCATAGACGGCGATCGTCGGCGAAACGCCCGGGTATGTCCTGTATTGGATGGTGATGGAATCGTTCTGTTTCACCGTCGTCTCGTGGTTGAGGATTGCAGACTTCATGGCTGTTTCGACCTTCGACTGGATCTCCGTGGAGGCCGTCGAGATCTTGCCCGGGATGGTCGTCTGCGCCGCCGTCAGGATGCTGGCGGTCTCGCTCTTGACTTCCGCGACCTTCGTCTTTACCGCCGTCTCCGACGACTCCACCTGGGTCTTGATGCTGGACTCGGCTGTCTGGACCTGTGTCCCTACCGTCTCAATCGACGTGTTGAGCGTCGTCAGCTTGCCGCTCAAGGTCTCGCCTTCGGCCAGACCCAGTTTGCTGATGATCTCCTGAGCCAGCTTTTGCGTGATCGTCACGGTGAAGGTCGTCCCGGCTTCATATGAATTGGAGCTCCCGTCGGCCCCGCCGTAATGGATGGTGCATCTGGCAAAATACGTCTTGCCGGCAACGAGCGCCTGGCCGAAGGCATTGCTTGCGGACAGGACGTCCGTGACGGTCTTGACATACGTCCCGTTGGTGAAATCCTCCGGATCGGGCGCATCCAAAGAAACGGTATTGAGCCACTTCTGAGCGGTCTCGTCGTACACCTGGACCGTCGCCGTATTGGCGCCGTAACCCAGCTTGTTCGGCGCGGTATTGTAGATGATCTTGCCGCGGCGTTCCAGCCACAGGCGGATCGCCAAATCCTCATTGTCTTCGTCGTAGACGAAGCTGGGCATGACGCGATAGTCCGCCGTGGACTCGGCGATGGAGGTCATATAGACGGTCATGTTGACGATGTTATCGTAGGCGCCGTCCAGGCCGTCGGCCAGGCAATCCATGTCTTTTTCGGCGGTCGTCTCCACATAGAGGTCTTTACCGAATGTAAAATTATATTTGCCGTAACCGAGCGACCCTTCACCGGAGAGCGTGAACGGGCTGTTCGTCGGGGTCTCGGGGATAAGCGTGACGCCGGTGCCGGCGTCCGTGACGCTGTAGGTGAATTCAGAAAGATCGGTCGCGTTGACGGAATCCTTGAGATTGACGACAATGGTGTATTTCTCATCGACCGTGACGGTGTTACAGGCGGCGGAATTCGTCACGCCCGAGGCCGACGACACAAGTGTCACATAACCGGGGTAACCGGCGCATGTGACGTAATAGTTCGAGAAGGTCGCCAGGCCGTCGACCGCTGTGACCGTCGAGGTCGCGCCTGTGCCCGTCGTGCCGCCTGTCGGCGTCACCGAGACATCGACATTGGAAGAAGCGGTGTTGCCGTAAGCGTCGGAAACAGCCACGACAAAATCTTTCCACGGCGCATTGGCCACCGCCTTGGTCTTCGGCTGGGTGCTCCATGCCAGCGTGGCCGCCGAGCCGCCGGCGACGATCACGGCCAGGCGGTCCTGGCCGGTCGTCGTCAGGGCCGGATCGCTGTCGTCTGTCGCCGTGATATAGGCGGTCTCCGCCTTATAAAGGACCATCGTGATGGTCGAGGTATTGTCGCCCCCGGAAAAACGAATAGGCGTCAGCACCCCGAATTCCGTCGGCCCGCCGCCCAAATCGGTTGCCGTCGGCACGTTGCCCAGAATGGATGTCTCGGCGCCGCTGAAGATGATATTCTTGACCTGGTCGGGATGGTAGTCCTTGTCGACGTTGTTGTTGGTGTCCGTGGCCGCAATCGTGATCACGGCGCTTTCTCCCGCATTGACGTTGATGGACGTCTCGCCGGCGGACCCCCTCACCCTCAACTTCGTGGCGACAACCGACAGCGTGGCGTTATGCGTCAGTGCGGCCGCCGAGGCAAACAAGGAAGTCGCCGGCGTATTCATCGTTACATCGTCATTGACGTCTGCGCTGAATGCGAAGACTTTACCGTCCACGCCTTCGAGGAGATTAGACTTAACGACAATGCTTAAAGTATAGGTCTTATACGAGCCGTTGGGCACCGAGAAGACCGTGCTGTCGCCGGAACCGAAGGTGATCGTATTGGCCGCAACCGTCCCCAGGATGTTGACCGTCCCGTCGCTCAAGTAAGCGGCCGAGATATAATCCCTCCAATCGCCTGTCGTATCCGACGCCGTCACGCGATTCACGACCACTTTTTTGATATCGCCGGCATAGCCGTCGGCGCCGGCATCCGTCGCTTTGAAGCCGAAAACCGCCACCTTTGTCGCCGAAGAGTTCGCAATGGAAGAAACCGTATCCGAAATACCGCTCGTCACCTGCGTCACAGATATCTCTTCTAAGGTCGCAACGGTGATCTTGAAGGAATAGATCGTATCCACCGTGTATCCGGAAATAGACGCCTGGGCCTCGAGATAAATCTCTTCGGGATAGCTGTATTTGACGCCCGCAAACGTAGCCACGCCGTTGGTCGTCGTCAGCGTCAAACCGGAGGTCGAGGTCAGAGAACCGTTGATAGGAGCCGTGTAGCTGCCGGTCGTGGTGGATGCGCGCAGGGTGATCTGGCCTGTCACACTCGAACAGGCGTTGCCGTACTGGTCGGAGATCGCCACTTGCGGCTGGGCCGTAAACGCTGTGTTGGTCGTCGCCGTGATCGAAGGCTGCTGGGCAAATCTAAGCTTGTTGACGACGGCCGCGTTGACGACCAGAGCGTTGGACGCCGCGTTGGTGCCCGTGAGCGCCGCCATCGAGGCCGTGATGGTGGTCGTCTGGGCGCGGTAGAGCGTCGCCGACAGCGGCGTGGTCGTCGACTCGCCGTTGGTAAAGGAGACCAGGGTCGTGTAGGTATCGACGCCCGACTCAGGGCCGTTGGCCGTGCCGCTCAAGGTATAAGTGATGGTGCGGCCCGAGGCCGTGTAGGCGGTGGCGCCATTGGCCCCGTCGCAGATATTGTCATAGACGTCGACGACGTCCAAGGTCGTATCGAAGTTGAACGAGGTGCCGGCCACGACCGGCGTGGGAAGCGCCGCATGAAACTTCATGTGGTCGGCCGTGTTGTGGCGCACGATAAGAGTCAAGGCGTTGGCATCGGAGGTTGCGACACTTCCCGACGTCGCCTTGATCACGGCCGTCTGGGCGCCGTAGGCCTTGAAGGTGGTTGTCGCAACACTGTCGGTGAATGCCAAAGATGTAACCGCGCCGAAAGCAACGTCTGTGCCGGAGGCATTGGAACAGGTGGCTGCGGCGCTCGCCGGCGACGGCGAAGCTGTCGCCCCCGAGAAAACAATATCCAGGGAACCCGTGTATTGCGTCGGGTTATCATAGGCATCATAGGCGGTGATGGTGATGGCACGGGAACCGCCCGCGGTCATTGCCGAGGTATCCGAGGCCGCCACGACAAAGTGGTGCATGGAGGCCGGTATGATCGAGAACGTCATCGAGCTTGTGCGGTAGCCGGCGTTCAGGATGGTGCTTGTCGTCGTGACTGTCGCCTGCACCCCCGAAGCCACTACCGTGTGCTTGTAGTAAAAGACCGCTGTTGACGCCCCTTCCGTGACGGTTGCTGTCGTGATCTCGTTGCCGGCCGTGCAGGCCGCATCGCTGTAGAAGGTGCCGGTCGCGCCCGGCGTCGTCGTCAGGTTAAAGAGGATACTCTGGCCTGTCGAAAGCGGGCTCAAGTTATCGTTCTGGTCTTTAATCGAGATTGTAAAGGCGCTTGAAGCGGCGCCGGCATTGACCGAGGTCGGACCCGTCAAAACGACCTTGTAGGGCACAGCCGGTTGCGCCGCCACCGTAAAGTCGGCGGTCAAAAGCGCCCCGCCCAGGACCTGGTAGCTGGCGCGCACGACATAATTACCGGTCTTGTTGCC
>Ga0172373_10000283_pt1 | contig 82395 bp, 55 predicted proteins | sample Lak10m_2_FD_114546 | JGI IMG/M metagenome (GOLD analysis project Ga0172373, IMG submission 114546) | Freshwater microbial communities from Kabuno Bay, South-Kivu, Congo - kab_092012_10m | ecosystem: Environmental > Aquatic > Freshwater > Lake | place: Democratic Republic of the Congo...
AGATAGAAGCTGCCAAGCTGATGGTATATCGATCCGCCTGGCTTAAAGACCAGGGGATGGACTACAACGCTGCCAGTGCGATGGCAAAGCTATATGCTTCGGACGTGGCTATGCGCACGACCGTGGAAGCGGTTCAGATTCACGGCGGCTACGGTTTTGTCAAAGAATACCATGTGGAGCGGCTGATGCGGGATGCGAAAATTACCCAGATTTATGAGGGCACTTCGGAGGTGCAGCGCATCGTTATTTCGCGGAGTATTCAGGAAAACCCCTATTTACCGGATTAAATTTTTTCCGGCCTAAATTGCCAAGCATGTATCGTTCCCTGCGCATTGTTACTTTATTTGGTATTCCCCTTCGGCTACATTGGACCTTCGGGCTGATTTTCCTGTATGTATTTTACCTGGGCCAACGCGAAAGCTGGGACTGGCTTACGATGGCCTGGGCATCGGGGTTTGTTATGGGGCTTTTTGTATGTGTCACGCTGCATGAATACGGTCATGCGTTGATGGCGCGGCGTTTTGGGGTGGGAACCCGGGATATTATTCTGTCGCCGATTGGTGGAGTGGCACGCCTGGATCGCCTGCCATCGCGTCCAAGGCATGAGTGGCTGATTGCCGTTGCAGGGCCTTTGGTGAATGTAGGGATTGCTGCCCTTTTGGGCATTTACTTTTTAACCTTGCCGGCTGGGGTGCGCCATGAACTGTGGGTGGCGTTACTGACGAAGGAGCAGAATTATTTTGTGCCGGCTTTACCGACCTGGGGGTTTGCGCTGATTGGACTATTTTTTGTCAATATTATGCTGGCGCTGTTTAATATGGTTCCTGCGTTTCCTATGGACGGCGGCCGGGTGGTACGCGCAGTACTTTCTATATGGGTTGGAAGGGTTCGGGCTACATGGGTAGCTGCCCGTTTGGGACAGACCTTGGCGGTGTTGTTTGTTTTATTTAATGCACTTCAGCTATGGGACTCTGGCGGAAAAGAGGGGCTGACGTCTTTGTTTATAGGTGTTTTCATTTTTATGACGGCCCAACAGGAATACCGCTTTGTCGTGGTGGAAGAGGCGTTGCACAAAGGTAGGGCAGGTGATTTGATGCGCCGCCATTTTACGCCTTTGTATCCAGCGGATACGATGTCGGCAGCGGTACAATTGTATATGCAGCAGGGCGAAAAAAATTTCCTGGTATTCGATGAATGGCAGAATTTGCTGGGGATCCTGCCGGAGCATCGGATTCTGTATGCACAACAAACAGCCGATTCGGATGCACGGGTACAGGACTACATGATTTGGGAATTGATTCCCACGCAGGAGCAGGAATCACTGGCCAGCGCATTGGGCCGGCTTCGGGCTTCGGATGGGGGTACACTGCCTGTTTTTAATGAATGGAACACCCTGGTCGGGGTACTCGATACGGCGGGGATGGATACTTACCTGCGCCGCCTGCAGCGCTCATAAAATATTCAGTCGGTTGATAAGAACCGGTCGGTTCGCACGGCTGATGGGAATTTGAAACTGTTCGATGAGTAGGGTGCTTTCTGCTATTTCTATTATGTGCTGAAGGTTTACGATATAGGATCGGTGTACTTTGAGAAACCGGGGGTCTTGTATTTTATCATCAATAGATTTGATGGTGCTATGGATTAGAAAGGTGCCATCCTGGGTTTTGATTCGGACATAGTCGCCTACGGTTTCGAAAAAAAGGATGCGTTCAAAAGGCAGCCGAACGAGCTTGCCTTCCTGTCGGATGTAGATTTCCCGGGCAAAGTATTTGTAGTCTTGGTTTTGCCGATGTAAGAAACGGGCTTTTTCCACTGCGCGCAGAAAGCGAGGTAGGGCAACGGGCTTTTTGAGATAGTCTGTGACGGCATACTCAAATGCTTCGAAGGCAAAATCGGTTTTCCCTGAGACGACGATTACCTGTGGGAGATAGGTCAGTTTATCCAGGAGAGAGAGGCCGTTTACCTGGGGCAACTCAATGTCCAGAAAAATTAGATTGACTTCTTCTTCTTGTTCGAGGAACGCCACGGCAGTTTCGACGTTGGCGAAAGAGCCGGCCCGTTCCAGGTCTTCGGCGCGGTCGCAAAGTTTTTCAAGTCCAAGTAGGGAGAGCGGGTCATCATCTACAATGATACATTTCATAGCATTAGGTTGTATTGGGAAAGCGATGTAGATGGGGTCGCATCAATGGGCTGTGTGTATGAATGGATTTATCTGTTTAGTATGGTTTAATCCAGTGGGGGGTTCCGTCGCGCAGTTCCTGGATTTTTTCGTGAATAGTTTGTGCGGCTGCTGGCAGGAGTGCGTGTAATTGGCGATAGTATATTTCCAGCGCGGCTATATCCGGGGGGGTAGCTTCCAGCGCCAGCTCCATTTGGTGTAGGATGGTGCTGACAGATTGCAGTCCTACCATGTCGAAGCCGGGTTTCAGCTTATGGCAAAGGGCTTTTATGGCGGTGTAGTCGGCGTGTTCGCAAGCGCTCAGCAGCAAGGAGGTTTCGGGCAGGTGTTTTTCGAGAAAGCAGGAAAAAAGTTCGAGGGCATGTTGGGCATCGCCTAGGTATAGGTCGGCCAGGTTATGGGCCGACCAAATGCCAGGCTCCGGTATTGGTTCGGATTGCTTAGTTTTTTCAGGCGCAATTAGCTTGTGTGCTAAGCGCAACGCGGCAATTTTTTCGTGGAGTTGGCGGGGGGTATATGGTTTGTACAGCACCTCGTCGGCACCAGCGGCCAGGGCGGCTTCGCGAATAGGTGGCGTGGCGGATGCGGTGAGAGCGAGTATGGGGGTATGTTGGTTAATGGTGGACGTACGGATGTCCCGGATTAACTCGACGCCGTTGGCGCCTACGAGGTGCAGGTCGATAAGCAGTACGTCGTAGGGGGTGTTGGAGGCGTAAAGAAGTGCTGCCCGGCTGTCTTCGGTGGAGTCGAAGGGGATGCCTGCTCGTCGGATAAGTTCTTCGAGGTATTTCCGGTTGATTAGGTTGTCTTCTGCAATCAGAACGCGATTCAGTACGGGGAGGTGCTGGAGTCGATTGCCGTGAAAATCCGGAGAAGGGGGCAGGGTATGTTGTTCGGATCGGGTAAGGGGCAGGGAGACACGGAATACAGCTCCTTTGAGGTATTGGCTTTCTACCGAAATCGTGCCACCGAGAAGAGCGCATAGGCTGCGGGTAATCGCGAGGCCTAATCCGGACCCTCCAAATTCGCGGTGGATATGGTGGGTGGCTTGCTTGTAGCTTTGAAAAATGAGGTCGAGTTTTTCGGCGGGGATACCTATTCCGGTATCACGGACGGCAAATTCGACCCAGCGTTGTCCGTCGGACAGGATTTTTTCACGGGCTTCCAGCCGAATGAAGCCGGATGGGGTAAACTTGAACGCGTTGCTGAGCAGGTTGACCAAGATTTGGCGCAGGAGTGCTTCGTCGCCTGTATATACGCCCTGTACGGAGGCGTCGATGGCCGTTTCGAATTTAATCCGGCTTTTATCTGTTACGTGTTCAAAGGAGCGAATGAGCTCATTAAGCAGGGCGTTCAGGTCGAAGGGTGCTGCTTGTATTTCTATGGTTCCGGACTCGATACGGGAGAAATCGAGCACATCAGATACTAATTTTTGCAGGTATTTGCCTGAAATCTGTAGGAGCTCCAGGTATTCCTGTTGTTGCTTGTCGAGGGACGTACCTTCGAGCAGGTGGGCCATGCCCAGGAGGGCATTGAGTGGGGTTCGAATTTCGTGGCTGATATTGGCCAGGAATAGCTTTTCTGCTTCCTGTGCTTCTTCGGCCGCTTTTTTGGCTTTTTCGAGTTCGGCGTATAGGCTTTTTTGGTGGCTTAGGTCAAAATGGATTCCTATAGAGCCGACTACTTCATAGGCCTGGTTATAAATTGGGGATCCGCTGATGAGCAGCCAACGGAGAGTGCCATCTTTTCGGCGTATCTGGATTTCATAAGCACTGGACACTTGTTGGGTGCGCAGGGCGGTTTGTTTGGCCATGTAGTCTTTCCACTCCGGAGTGAGCAAAACGTCATCCTTTATCCCTAGCAGCTCCTCGTGGGCATACCCGGTCATTTCACAAAATGCATTGTTGACTTTTCGGATGGTTCCTTCGTTGTCCACTTCAATGAGTCCAAGCGCCATATTCTCGATGACGATGGTGTACTTCATTTCCTGGGCGAATGCAGCCGCTGCATCCGGTGCTCGGTGGGTGCTATTTTGCAGCACCTGCAATTCATGTTGAGTCTGAATAAGCAGGTGGCGCGTCTGTTGCAGTTGAGCTTCTTTTTCCGCCAGGATTTGCTCAAGTGCCTGTAATTCCATTTTATCCACAAAATCGGAGTGGCTCATGGGGTGAATTAAGGTGGCAATGAATAGAGTTTGGTGGCCAAAAAGATAGGTAAATCTACATAAATTGGCAAAAGGCGGGCGGGGTAAAAAAACTGCCTGGCATCTTGAGACGTCCAGGCAGCAAAAATTCCTATTCCCAAAACCCCTGACAATTGCCCGAAGGCAATTGAGGTTATTCTTAACCTAGAAAGAGTAGACCCGGATTGGATGAGCGGAAAACCGGCACATACGGAGCACTCCCCTTCGTCGTGAGTGACTAATTTCGTATTCAAATGTATAAATATCGCGGGAAGTGGAGTGTAAATTTCGGTTTTTGGATATTTAGCTTCTTTTTTTGGGGGTTAATATCCGATTATTGGGAAAAGATGTAGGGATGGGAGGGGGTTTGTTGGAAAAAATGAAATTAAATTTGGGAAAGGTTCAGTTTACGGGATGCAGGAGGGCTTTTTTCATATTGGACAATCACAAAATTTGAATTACTTTTGGCCGGCGGTTTTGACAGCAGACATTTGGTGTCTGCTGTATCTATTATTGGTAAATCCATACAAACTACAACTGTATCATGGGACAAACAATTACCTTTTTAATCCCTGTTTTTGGCGTGATAGGCCTGATTTACACGTTCTGGAAATCGGCCTGGGTGAGCCGTCAGGAAGTGGGTACGCCTCGGATGGAAGGCATCGCCCGGGCAATTGCGGAAGGCGCGATGGCCTTTTTGAAGGCAGAGTATAGCCGGATTGCTATTTTTGCGGTGGTAGTAGCTGCCGTGTTGGGTGTAACTGCGAATGCAGATACTTCTTCTCCTCTGATTGCCCTGTCGTTTTTGGTGGGAGCTGGCTGTTCAGCCGTTGCCGGCTTCATTGGTATGCAGGTTGCTACGAAAGCGAACGTACGTACGACGAACGCAGCGCGTACCAGTTTGGGCAAAGCGCTGGAAATTGCCTTTGCGGGCGGTTCCGTCATGGGTATGGGCGTGGTCGGTCTCGGCATTCTTGGCCTCGGCGGATTATACCTTCTTTATTCTGAGTTGGGCTGGGACGCTCCTAAAATTGTAAATGTCATCACCGGCTTCTCCTTTGGGGCTTCTTCCATTGCGCTGTTCGCGCGGGTAGGAGGCGGTATTTATACCAAGGCAGCCGACGTAGGCGCAGACCTCGTAGGTAAAGTAGAAGCAGGTATCCCTGAAGACCATCCTCTGAACCCAGCTACTATCGCAGATAACGTAGGGGATAACGTAGGGGATGTTGCCGGTATGGGTGCTGACTTGTTCGAGTCTTATGTTGGAGCGATTATTGGAACGATGGTGCTGGGTGCAGCATTCATCGGCACCTCCGGGTTTGAGATTACCAACCAGTTTGGTGGCTTAAATGCGCTGCTCCTACCATTGGTGCTTTCAGGGGTCGGTATTCTTACTTCTATTCTCGGTACCTTTTTCGTACGGGTTAAAGAAGGGGGTGATCCACAAAAGGCACTGAACAGAGGGGAATTCCTTTCTTCGGGTATCATGCTGGTGCTGACCTGGGTCATCGTCAACTGGATGCTTCCATCTACCTGGGTGAAGGAAGGTACGGTATTCTCTGCACAAGGTGTCTTTTTTGCAGTAATCTTCGGATTGGTGGCCGGTCTGATGATCGGTATCGTCACGGAATACTACACGGGTACGGGTACGCGTCCGGTCAAAGGTATCGTCAATAACTCCGTGACCGGTTCTGCTACCAATATCATCGCTGGTTTGGGCGTCGGTATGCAATCTACGGCTATCCCTATTCTTATCCTGGTCATCGCTATCATCGGTGCCCACCACATGGCCGGCTTATACGGTATCGCGATTGCTGCCGTAGGGATGCTTTCCAACACGGGTATCCAACTTGCAGTAGATGCTTATGGCCCGGTATCGGACAATGCAGGTGGTATTGCAGAGATGGCGGAGCTGCCCAAAGACGTGCGGGAACGCACCGACAAGCTGGATGCCGTAGGTAATACAACGGCCGCTATTGGCAAAGGTTTTGCTATCGGTTCAGCCGCACTTACTGCGCTGGCACTGTTTGCTGCATTCATGGAAACGGCGCACCTAAGTTCTATCAACGTTGCAAACCCGCTCGTAATGGGTGGCTTGCTGATTGGGTCTATGCTTCCATTCTTGTTCTCCTCCATGGCTATGGACGCAGTAGGAAAAGCGGCTATGGATATGATTCAGGAGGTACGCCGCCAGTTTGACGCTATCCCCGAACTGAAACGTGCCCTCGAGCTGATGCGCATTCACGAGGATAAGGATTTTCACCACTGGTCAGAATCCGACCAACAGGAATTCCTCCAGGCAGAAGGCAAGGCAGAATATGGCAAATGTGTGGAGATTTCCACCAATGCAGCCATCAAACAGATGGTCGTTCCCGGTTTACTCGCTGTCATTTCACCGGTAGCTATTGGCTTCCTGGGGGGAGCAGAAATGCTGGGTGGCCTGCTCGCGGGCGTAACAGCTACCGGCGTGCTAATGGCTATCTTCCAGTCTAATTCCGGCGGTGCCTGGGATAATGCTAAGAAAATGTTTGAAGGAGGGGTAGATATCAACGGACAGACCTACTTCAAAGGCTCTGCACCTCATAAAGCAGCCGTAGTAGGTGATACGGTCGGCGACCCGTTCAAGGATACTTCCGGACCGTCGCTGAATATCCTGCTCAAGCTGATGTCGATCGTAGCCGTCGTCATCGCCCCGTTCCTGTAATAGTCGGAAATAGGATTTCCACTGTAGATATCAAGTAAAAGAACCCGAATTCTGGATTAAACTGGAATTCGGGTTCTTTTTTGAGTACCTATCCCCAGCTCCTTTTCTGGACAATCAAAGGCAATGGTCGTTTGCCCAAACTTGGCGATACGCCCGGAAATGCGTATCCTTAGGCGCTGATTGCAACCAATTGGGCGAAAAGTCCGTCTATATGTATTGCAACGGCAACTAACACTGATTCGGCAGCGTTAAATTTGTCGGCTGTACCGAATTGGAAAACAGAATAAATAATTCGCACATGAAACTCCGCGGAACCATTTTTTTCTCCCTACTAATCGCTGCCACGCTACTGGTCGGATTCTATCCGAATACGCCTCCTACGCAGGGTGCTCCCAAGGATGCCGTACTCGTGCAAACCATGATGATGTTTATCAATGAACTGCACTATGATCCCCGAGTATTGGACGATGCGTTTTCAAAAAACCTCTATAAGTACTATCTGGATGAACTCGACGATTACCGCCGCTTCCTGACACAGGAGGATTTGAAAAAACTGGCAGCCCACGAAACGCAGCTGGATAATCAAATTAAAAGTGCGTCCGTTGATTTTTTTGAGGAGGCGTACACCGCATTTAATGCCTCTCTCACCAAAACCCAAGGCTTTTATCGGGAAATTTTAGCTTCTCCATTCGATTTTTCTCAAAAGGAATCTTTCGAAATGGATAGCGAAAAACGTCCGTTTGCCAAAAATGACGCGGAATTAAAGGATCTGTGGCGCAAGTACCTCAAGTATGAAACGATGAGCCGCCTAATCGAAAAACTGGAGCTACAGGAAAAAGAAGCCTCCGGCAATGCCGAAATTCCGAAAAAAAGTACAGCTGAACTCGAGCAGGAAGCCCGCGAAGTAACGCTCAAAACGTATAACGAGTATTTTGAGCGGCTCCTCAAAATTAAGCGGTCCGACCGCTTCGATGAGTACCTCAACGCACTCTCCGCTATGTTTGACCCCCATACCAACTATTTCGCCCCTATCGAAAAACAAAATTTCGATATCCGCTTCTCCGGACGCCTCGAAGGTATCGGGGCTACCCTGCAGAACCAAGGCGATTATACGCGGGTTGCTTCTATTGTCGTCGGTGGTCCGGCATGGAAAGGGAAAGAACTCCAGGAGAATGACCTGATCATGAAGGTTGCCCAAGGTGCCGATGGCGAATGGCAGGATATCAGCGGAATGGTCGTAAATGATGTAGTACAATATATCCGCGGAAAGAAAGGAACTACCGTACGCCTCCAGGTGAAAAAAGTGGATGGCACCATCAAAACGATTCAGATCGTTCGGGATATCGTACAAATCGAAGATACATATGCCCGCTCGTTGCTCATCGATGGCGAGGATAGCCAAAAAATTGGTTATATCTACTTGCCGAGCTTCTATGCGGATTTTAACGACCCCAACGGCCGCTTCTGCTCTAAAGATATCGAAAAGGAACTGGAAAAATTGAAAGCGCAGAATATATCCGGAATCATTCTCGACCTGCGGAACAACGGCGGCGGATCCCTCCGCGATGTGCAGCGTATGACGGGCTTTTTCATCGAAGCCGGCCCGGTCGTACAGGTGAAATCACGTACCTCCAGCCCAGAAGTGCTGCGCGATATGGATAAACGCGTACAGTACAGCGGCCCACTCGTAGTCATGGTCAATAACCTCAGTGCCTCTGCTTCCGAAATTCTCGCAGCTGCCCTCCAGGACTATGGCCGCGCCCTCATCGTGGGTAGTACTACCTATGGCAAAGGAACCGTACAGCGTTTCTTCGACCTGGACCAGGGCATTTCCGGTAACGACGAAATCAAACCGCTGGGAGAAGTCAAAATCACTACCCAGAAATTCTATCGGGTCAACGGAGGATCTACCCAGCTCAAGGGAGTAACCCCGGATATCCTGCTGCCCGACGAATTCCAACTCTCAGAGGTAGGTGAACGCCAAGAAAGCTATCCGCTGGAATGGACCCAAATCGCCCCTGTTTCGTACGGCCAGTCCGTTTTCAAAATCAAAAACCTCGACGCGCTGCGGAAAAATAGCCTCGGACGAGTCGAAAAGGACCCCGTTTTCCAACAGGTCACGCAAAATGTCACCCGACTCAAAAACTACCGCGATGCTTCCCTGGTATCCCTCAATCTGGATGCCTTCCGAAGTTCGGAAAAGGTAAGAAAACAAGAGGCCGAGGCATTCAAAAATATCTACCCCAAAGACGCTAACAAAAACGTACGCAACCTACCCGAAGACCTGAGCGCCCTCGCCGCAGATGAATCGGCTAAGGCTAGAAACGACGAGTTCGTCCAGTCGGTAGCCAGTGATATCTATATTCGGGAAACCATTCATATCCTGCGCGATCTGACCCGTCAGTAAAGAAAAATCCTCCTGCCTCGCGAAAACATACCCGCGATGCGCCCCTGTTTGTAGGGGGTCGATGGAGCTGTCCCGTAGGTCCTTTGGCGGCATTCGCCGCCAAAGGACCTTTTTTTTAACACCCATTTTGGCCCGCCGCTGAAGACAGTAGAATACTTTTCGGTCAGCCTCATGGTATTACTCAATGGCTACACGCATCGTTCAGCGTGCTCCCTTCCTGGTATTAGGGCCTAAGCCGCTCCAATTAGGGTGCTCTGCCAGAATAGTTGCGTATCTTCGTCCGTGAATTGCGTATTTTTAGCTTATGAATTACTTGTCGCTGGAGAATATCTCCAAAATGTATGGGGAAAAAATCTTATTTGATCAGATTACCCTGCAAATCAATAAAGGACAGAAAGTAGCCCTCGTCGCGAAAAACGGCTCTGGGAAGTCCACCCTTCTGCGCATTGCCGCCGGAACCGATACCTCCGAAGGAGAGCATAGTCGGGTTTTCGTGCATCGCAACGTGCACATCGGCTTCCTGGATCAGGATCCTGAGTTCTATGCCCATCATACCATCCTCGAAGCCGCACTGGACTCCGATGCCCCCCTCATTCAGGCTATCAAGCGCTACGAACAGGCATTACTCACACCGGATAAGGAAGCTGAGCTACAAAGTGCCATGGCCGCAATGGATACCATGCAGGCCTGGGATCTGGAAGCCCGCGTAAAAGAGCTGCTCTATCGTTTCCGCCTTACCGATTTCCAACAGCCCGTACGGGCCTTGTCGGGTGGCCAACGCAAGCGACTCGCCCTCGTGCGCCTAATTCTGCACGCACCGGAATTCATCATCCTCGACGAACCTACCAACCACCTCGACCTCGATATGATCGAATGGCTCGAAGAATACCTGCGCAACCCCAATATTACCCTGCTCATGGTTACCCACGACCGTTATTTTCTCGACCGGGTCTGCGACTCCATTGTCGAGCTCGACCGTGGAAAACTATACCGCTATTCGGGCAACTATACCGCCTTCCTCGAAAAGAAAGCCCTCCGCATGGAGCTGGAAGAAATAGAACTCGATAAGGATAAAAAACTGTTCCGAAAAGAACTCGATTGGGTCAATCGGATGCCTCAGGCACGTACAACCAAAGCAAAGTCCCGAGTGGACGGATTCTTCGACCTAAAAGACAAAATTTCGGGCGTCCAAACGGATAAGGATATTCAAATCGATATCAAAGGGCAACGACTGGGCAAAAAAGTACTCGAACTGCACGATATCAGCAAACGCTACGGGGATAAATCCCTGGTAGATCATTTTTCCTATAAGTTCAAACCCAACGAACGCGTAGGTATCGTCGGACCAAACGGAGTCGGTAAAACGACTTTCCTCCACCTCCTCACCCAACAGATTCGCCCCGACGAAGGCAAAGTCGTGGTGGGTGAAAATACCATCTTCGGATACTATACCCAGGAAGGCATGCACCTGCAAGAAGATCAACGGGTCATCGACGTAATCCAGGATATCGCAGAATATATCCCACTCGAAAAAGGCATGAAGCTCTCCGCTGCCCAAATGCTCGAACGGTTCCTGTTTTCCCGCAAACAACAGCAGGTCTATGTATCCCAACTCAGCGGGGGGGAAAAAAGACGCCTCTACCTGCTGACTATCCTCATGCGCAACCCCAACTTCCTCATCCTCGACGAACCGACCAACGACCTCGATATCCTCACCCTGAACGTACTCGAGGAGTTCCTGCTCGAGTTTCCAGGCTGCGTACTCATCGTTACCCACGACCGCTTTTTTATGGATAAAATCGTGGATCATCTGTTCGTATTCGAAGGCAATGGCCAAATCCGCGACTTCAACGGCGATTATACCGAATACCGCGAACAGCAGAAAATCCGCGATCGGGACTTGCGCCGTGTAGAGCGCTCCGAACAGCAAAAAGTGCGCGAAGAACAGAAAGCCCAAACACCCAAGGTGGGGTTGAGCTTCGAACAACGCAAGGAGATGAACAAACTGGAAAAAGAAATTCAGCGGCTGGAAGAGAAAAAACAGGAGGTCTCCGCACGGTTTAATGATGCCGACCTCAGCGCGGAAAAAATCAAAAACCTTTCGCTGGAATTAAGCCAAATCAATACCCAGTTGGAAGAAAAAGAATTCCGCTGGATGGAACTCGCCGAGCTGGCAGGGTAAGGCTTGCGCTACACGGGTTTCCGTCCAGCGCAAGCCCCATGCTATTTGCGAAAAGTCGCTATCTGCTTGGCCAACTCCATCTCGTCACCAGGCATGTACCCAATGTGCTTATACAGTATTTCTCCTTTGTCAGACACTAATAAGGTGAAGGGTATAGACTGTATGTTCAACGCGTTCTTCAATTGACCGGATGGGTCGCTGAGAATGGTGAACGGCCAGCCTTGTGCCGTAGCCATAGGGCGTACTTTGGAGAGTTGCCGCTGGTCGTCAATCGTGATGGCGAGCACCTGTGTGTTGTATTTCTCCGCCCATTCCGGGAATAGGTCGGTCATGGCATCCAGCTCGCGTTTGCACGGCGCGCACCAGGTTGCCCAAAAGCTAATTACCGTGAGCGGTTTCTCTGGAAGCAGGCTGTACAACGGCGTAGTGCGCCCTTCCAGCGTTTTTAGATCGACCTCTGGGATGGCTTTCTGTGCCTGGGTGGCCAATGCCCAACCCATCAGGAAGAAAAGGAATGCAAGTCTGTTCATAATCGTTAAATTCGGCTTATTTTCCAGCATATTTTGGAAGAATACCACCGCAAGGTATTCAGATTTCATGGAATAACGTCCAAATGCGTATGTCCGATCTATTCAAAAAAGAGGGTGCAGTGAAAAAAAAGCGCCTTGGCTTTCTTTGTTGCTTGCTCTGGATGGGCATTGCTCCGGTTTTTTCCCAGGAAATAATCCCAGGTCAATTATCCGGCAACCTACAGTCCAACGCCAAATTTTTTCTCCGCGACTCGCTGATTGGCGCCGCCAATACCCCGCAGTACGACCATCAGCTGTACGGGGCAGAAGCATGGCTCAACCTCAACTACCGCGTACAAAGCTTTGACGCCGGACTACGGTTTGATATCTTCCACCAGTCGAACCTTCTGAATCCGTCCGACTCCTATTCCGCAGAGGGAATTGGCAACTGGTTTGTGCGCAAATCCATCGACAAACTGGACGTACACGCCGGCTATATATACGATCAGATTGGCAGCGGGATTATTTTCCGGGCCTATGAAGAGCGGGCACAATTGATCGACAACGCACTGGTCGGCCTGAAATTGAATTACGCTATCCATCCCGATTGGCAAATCCGGGCGTTCACCGGGCGGCAGAAACAGCAGTTCGACCGCTATCGGGCGGTAATACGGGGATTGGCACTCGATGGCTTCTTGAGTGGCGGTACCGGGCGAAGTGCCTGGTCGAGCGCACCCGGTATGGGAATGGTCGCACGAACCCTGGATGATTTGTCGATGAACAACCTGGTAGCCACTCTCAATACGTATCGGTCGGAGGATGCTTTTGTGCCCCGGTACAACGCGTATGCATTTACGGCATTCAATACGCTTACTATTGGCAACATTACCTGGTATGCCGAAGGAGCCTACAAAAGCAGGGAGGCACTGATTGATCCATACGCTCAGACAGTTACAGGTGCCGATACCGTGGTCGGTGAACGGTATGTCAACCAGCGCGGTTCGGTGCTCTATACCACGCTGAGTTATTCCCGAAACAGACTCGGCCTTACGCTGGAAGCCAAACGTACCGAAGGATTCAGCTTTCGAACCCGGCCACAGGAACAGTTGAACCGGGGGATGATTCACTTCCTTCCGCCTATGTCCAGGGTGAATACGTATCGGCTCACCAGTCGGTACAACGCGGCTACCCAGGAGCTGGGAGAGTGGGCCTTCCAGGGGGATATGCGTTTGCGCCCAGGCAATAAATGGCGGATAAATATCAATGCATCGCATATCACCCGGCTCAACCGCGAGCTGTTGTACGGGGAGCTGTATGCAGAGATACAATATAAAGCGAATCGGCGAACGACCATTTCGGGGGGCATACAACGCCAACAGTACAATCAGGAAGTATATGAAACCAAACCCGGCGTGGGGTATGTGCGTACCCTGACCCCCTTCGCCGAAGTGCTTGTCAAAGGGAAGGAAAGGGGCTCCTGGCGGGCGGAAGCCCAGTATATGCACACAGGATTCGACAAGTCGGTCGATGCCAGGCAGGATTATGGCAATTGGATGTTTGCACTGGCAGAGTGGAATGTGACGTCTGCCTGGACGCTGAGTGTATCGGATATGTACAATGTAGCACCCGGACGCAACAGCCCGAGAGATGGCAGCGGAAATACCCGTGCCCTCCACTTCCCACGGGCAGATATCTTTTATCGCATTCATACGAACACCTTTTCCCTGAGCTACGTCAAACAAGTGGAAGGAGTGGTATGTACAGGAGGGATTTGCCGTCTCGAACCAGCCTTCAGTGGCGTGAAATTTACTATAAACAGTAGCTTTTAAACTAGGTGCTATGCTGTCTAATCCGCTTCGTTTATTACTTCCCATACTCGTGGCCGGTATGACGGCCTGTTCGGAAATTGGCCCGGAAATTACGCCGGTGGACGACTATAATACGGTGCCTTCCGACACTTTACAGCGGGTGTTTATCGAGGAGTTTTCAGGTGTTCGTTGCGTAAACTGCCCGGCAGGCAGTGCAGAATTGGCTCAATTAGAGGCACTGTATCCGGATCAGCTGGTGATCATGTCTATTCATGCTGGCTTTTTTTCCAGCCCGTATCCGGAAAACCGATTTGATTTTCGTACCGGAGAAGGAAATGCACTACTCAACTTGCTAAAGCAGCCACTGGGTTATCCTTCGGCGGTTATCAACCGGCGTTTGTTTGAGGGAGAGGCTGATTTGCAGCTGAGCCGCACGCAATGGGCGGGTTTTATTGCGGCAGAACTAAAGCGGCGTGCTGCATATAACCTGGAAATTGAGACAACCTATCTCACCGCCAACCGCCAGCTTCGGGTGGATGTACGGGCGAGTCGCCTGGATCCGATAGGCGCCAGCCCAATGGATCTCCGGATGTCGGTGTTCCTTACCGAAAGTGATATTCGGGACGTACAGCTCACCCCGGCAGGTAAACAGGTCGATTATGCACACCAACATGTGCTTCGGAAAGCCCTTACCCCCTACGACGGAGTTCCAGTTGGGGAAGCACTGATCGGGCAGTCAAGTGTAGTGCGCAGCTTTTCACTGGGTATGCCTGAAGACTGGAGCCCGGGAGAGTGCGAGATTGTGGCAGTACTGCACCGCAGCGGGGAGGAATGGACCGTGTTGCAGGCAAACGCCCGTAAATTAGTGCAATAGACTAATTAATAGACCCTTTATCTGCTTTTGCCTCCAGGATGTCCTGAATGTTTTTGGGTAGTGCAGACAGCAAATCCAGTCCGGTTGCCAGCTCGATGGCATCTACGGATACGCGAAAATCGGCCCAGTGAAGGCCGGAAACGTCGTGTCTGTTGACGATATCTACGGCGATTACCCGGGTATCTTTCTGAATGCGCTGGAGGTCATCTACGCCTTTTGGAAGTACGACGACCACTTTCCAGATACTTTTGGGAACGGTTATTTTTCCGGACGCCAGCTTTTCCTTGTAGCCCGCACTTCCGGTGCCTCCCTGGCCGTAGTTGCCCATGATGATATATAATTCGTTGCCTTCACTGACTAACTTTCGGCAGTATTGTTCCATTTGGTTCCAGGGGCCTTGGTTGTGCCCGGGTGCCTGCGGAATAATATTCGTCATGAGAAAAGTAGCACTGTTGGCCTCTGCGCTGTTGGTGCGATCCCCGGAAGGGCAGTTGTGGCCACGGTCAAAACCACTGGCGGTATAGTTGGTAGAAATAGCCCGATACCAGCCACTGGGCAGTGCGTCATCTGCACGAAAGTTATCCTGCCGATCTACTTCGCCAATCCATTCATCGCTGAGGTACCAGCTCACCCAGTTGGCTATTCCCCTAGCTTTACTATACGAAAGCGCAAATTGGGGCTGGAGCATCAGGTAATTGTTCTCTTCACTGATCGCTGAGCGCGCACCGCTTGGATTTCCAAGTGCCAGGTTGAGGGTGCTTAAATCTTCTGGCGCCACTGGGTTGTTCTCTTCCAGTTGGCAGTCCTGAAAAAACAGGAAAGACAAAAAAATCAACGCGAAACGGGTAAACATGGGTGCTATTTGATTTGTTGCAAAAATAAAACAATTTGTTAAAAATAAAAATTTATCCATTGGATTGCCGAAGAAGGTAGCTTGTCTGTATGCTGGATAATGGGTACAACGATACCTATTTTGACTTATACTAATAGCATACCCGCCAGGTGGAATAGGTGCTCTTTCCAGTTTTTCATTTACACGCAATTGGTTAAAGGGTATATTTTATTAGGGGTTGTTCCGTTTTTTGTATGGTGCAAAAAACCTTTCATAGCTTTTGGCGCTTAATTTTGGGCAGCCTGGCGCCGCCTGTCGATATGCTGGCAGAAAATTTGTTTTTGTTGTTAACAGATGAAAAAAAGCCTGACTATGGGATTAATAATTCGCAATGCCCTTATTTTGGGTTTGATGGCCTCCTTCGCAACGGGGTTGCAGGCGCAGTATTTCGGTCGCAACAAACCGGTGTACGAGAGCTTTGACTTCAAAGTATATCAAAGCACGCACTTCGATTTGTATTCGTATATGCGCAATACCGAACGGCGCAACGAGCTAATCGGTGCATCGGAGATGTGGTATCGGTTTCACCAGAATATTCTGCGGGATACGATATATGATAAAAACCCGCTGATCCTGTACAACGACCACGCAGACTTCCAACAGACCAACTCTATTAGCGGCCAAATTAGCGTCGGTACCGGAGGGGTTACAGAAGCTTTCAAAAACCGGGTGGTTATGCCGGTTAATGTATCGAATCAGGCGACTATTCAGGTGTTGGGGCACGAACTGGTACACGCGTTTCAGTTTAATGCTATTCTAAACGGCGATTCCAGCACACTCCAAAATCTGGGTAACCTGCCGCTCTGGGTAGTGGAAGGGATGGCCGAATATATGTCGATTGGCAGCGTCGATGCCCATACCGCACTCTGGATGCGCGATGCAGTGCACAACAAGGATGTTCCAACGCTGGATCAGATGAACAATCCAAAGTACTTTCCCTATCGGTACGGGCACGCTTTCTGGGTGTTCCTCACCGGACTGAAGGGCGACGCGGTGATTGAGCCTTTTTTTCGAGCTACCTATCTGTATGGTATAGACATGGCCTGCACGATGGTGCTCAATATGAAAAAGGACGATTTGTCGAAGCTATGGCAGAACACCCTGGAGCGCCAGTTTCAGACCTATGTAAACGACCGGGACAAGAACAAGTACGGCAAATCCATGCTGGATGAGAAAGACGGTGGCAAAATGAATATCGCGCCTTCGCTCAGTCCGAACGGAAAGTATATCCTTTTCCTGTCGGAGAAAAATCTCTTTTCCACCGATATCTTCCTGGCAGATGCGAGTACTGGTAAGATTATCAAAACGGTAGCCAGTACCTCGCGTTCGGGCGACATCGACTTCTTCGATTTCATCGAGTCGTCGGGTACCTGGTCGCCGGATAGCCGCCGGGTAGCTATTGTAGGTTTTGCCAAAGGGGCCAATATTTTGATTATCAAGGATCCGATGACCGGAAAGACGCTGGAGGAAACGCCGATTAAGGGGTTGCCGGCCTTCGCCAACCCCAGCTGGTCGCCTAAAGGAGAGAAAATCTTATTGTCGGGGGTGCTGGATGGCCAGACCGACTTATTCCTCTACGACCTGCGCACGCGTCGCCTCACCCGCCTCACGAATACGCCGTATTCAGAAATCCATGCAAGCTGGTCGGAAGATGGCCAAAAAGTAGTTTTTGCAACGGATCAACCGGCTTTTGAGCGCGGCCGTACCTACGGCAAACTGACCTACAGCCTCGCCATACTGGATATTAACACGACCGAGCAAAGCCCTATCGATATCTTCTTCGGTGCCGATAACCTCAATCCGCTGTTTGATAAAGACGGAAATATTCTCTTTTTATCCAACCGCGAAGGATTCCGGGATCTGTATCGCTATGAACCATCCTCCGGAAAAGTATTTCAGCTCACCCGACTGGCTACGGGTATCAGTGGCATCGCGCATTACTCACCTGCTATTTCCGTCGATCGCCGGCGCGACCGGGTGCTCTATACGCTTTACAACCAGCGGGGGTACTCTATTTTTCGGGCAGATAAATCGGACTGGCTGAACGAAGAGGTGGATCCTGCTCAGGTAACCCTCGAAGCGGCGTTTCTGCCTCGCCTCAACCGAACGTTGAAAAGCCCTGTGGATGAGCAACTGCGCACTATTTCCAGGGAGTTGATTGCTTCTTTGCACGACTCCAAGGAAATACCCTTCCAGGCCAAATTTAAGCTCGATTATATCGGAGGAGGAACAGGAATGGGGGTTGGTACCAGCAACATGATTGGCACGACTACCGGTATGGCCGGTTCCGTAGATATGATGTTCAGTGATATCCTGGGTCATAATCAGGTGTTTCTTAGTGTAGCTATGAACGGCGAAATCAGCGATTTTGGGGGCGCTGCATCCTACCTCAACCGAAAGAAAAAACTTCAGTATGGCGCCTCGGTATCCCATATCCCCTACCGCAGTGTCGCACTGGAAGGTATTGGGTTTGACACGTTGCCCGACTGTGCCAACTGTCCGCGCAACCTGCTTTTTGAAAAATGGGTCTTTCAGACACAGCGCGTATTCCAGGATCAGGTGGGTGTATTTACACACCTGCCCTTTAACCGCACTTTTCGCCTGGAAGCCGACCTTAATTTCACGCGCTATTCCCAGAGTTTGATCCGCCAGTCAAACTATTACGACAACTTCGGCCAGCTAGTATTCCGGGATCGGGAACGCATTCCCACCGGACCTGGGTTCAGCCTTTGGAGCGCCGCCGTTGCCGCTGTGGGCGATAATTCTTTCTTTGGAATGACCGCTCCGCTAAATGGCTATCGCTATCGCTTCGAAGCACGGCAATATGTAGGTCGCTACAACTTCCTCGCAGCCACCGCTGATGTCCGGGGCTATCGCTTGATAAAACCCATCGCACTGGCTGCCCGGGTGATGCACTACGGCCGCTATGGCGTTGAAGGACGCAACCTGTATCCGCTGTATTTGGGCAGTCCTTGGTTTGTCCGCGGATTTGGATCAAATGTCACGAACGACTTAATTGCGCAGGGGGTGCTGCATGAAGACAATCTCTTCGGTTCAAGCATGCTTCTCGGAAATGCCGAAGTGCGCGTGCCCATATCCGGACCTAAAGAACTCGCGCTGATCCCGCTTTCCTTCGTGCCACTGGATTTGAACTTTTTTGTAGATGGCGGTGTCGGCTGGTTCGACTTTGCTCAGTTCAATAAAAGCAATAACGACTCAGGGTATGCACAGATAAAGCCATTATTCAGTGCAGGAGCCTCCGTACGGGTAAATCTCTTCGGAGCCTTGGTGCTGGAGCCGTACTATGCCGTTCCACTGGTGAAAAACGGAAAAGGAGCCTTCGGACTGAACCTGATGCCCGGGTGGTAATCAATAAAAAGAAGAGATGAAAAAAGCATTCTTCGCCATCGGCGAAGAATGCTTTTTTTGTACGAGGAAATAATCCTGCCGAGCGCAAGGGCGAATATTTTTCAGGTCACCCCGTTGTCTTAAAGGATTGGAATATCAGAGCACCAGCCCACCATCTACACTGAGGGTGATGCCCGTAATGAATGCGGCTTCGTCGGAAGCAAGAAAAAGGTAGGCATTGGCAATATCCTCCACCTGGCCCATACGGCCAACCGGGGTGCGTTTTTGCAAATCGTCGAGGTATTCAGGCGGTATAGTGCCTACCATTTCGGTGAGAATAAAACCCGGAGCCACGGCATTTACGGTAACTCCTTTTCGGCCAAACTCGCGTGCCCATACTTTGGTCATTCCGATGACACCCGCTTTGGCTGCTACATAGTTGGTCTGACCGAAATTGCCGTACAGCGCAACGACGGACGCGGCGTTCAGTATCCGTCCATACCCCCGGTCGAGCATATAGGGAGATACCGATTTAGTACAGTTAAATACGCCGGTCAGATTGACGTCAATTACCTGCTGCCATTGGGCATCCGACATTTTCTTCATGGAGGCGTCGCGGGTGATACCGGCGTTGTTGACGAGGATATCAATTTGTCCGAAATCCTCAAAAACGGTTTGCGCGGCGAGTTGTACGGCTTCGGCATTGGAGGTATCTACCTTGTAGAATTTGCAGTTGGCGCCATTGGATGTCCATTCCATGGCCAGCGGCCGGCCTGCTGCTTCATTGATATCCCAGATGGCTACGCGGGCGCCTTCCTGGATGAAGCGCATTGCAGTAGCTTTTCCGATACCATTGGCGCCTCCTGTAATGATGGCGACCTTGTTTTCCAGTCTCATGTGCGTTTACTTTATTGGGTAAAAAGAAGTGTCAGAATAGTCTCTTTTATCAGCGTTGAAGTCGGTGAATAAACGGTAGCATTTCGGCGCATACGGTTTCGGCACATTCCCATGGTACGAAATGCCCACAGGAAGGGAGCAGGTGAAGCTGGCTATTGGGGAGCCGTTGCTGTGCGCGCTCTGCTACCTGTCGTGTACTTGTATCGGGGTGGAGGAGTCGGTTGGGTATGAGCAGATCCTGTTCGCCATAGAGGACCAGTACGGGCAACGTGAGCGTTGGCAGCTGGTCGTACACAGGGCCATCCAGCATACCCATGACGCATTTGGGAATCATGTGGCAGTAATAGTCGTATTCGGTGGTGTCGTCGCGCATTTTGAGCCGGTCTTCGAGCATAAATCGGGCATCTTCCGGCAGCTTGTTGTCGTGGAAATTGACATTAAAGTTGGCTTCAATCTGGGGCACAGGGGTTGCTTTAACCAGGTGAGGCTGCATGAACATAGCGAACCAAGCACGGTTTTCTGCACTGAACGTCTCAAATCCGGCAGGAGCCAGCAGCACCAGTGCTTTTGCGATGCCCGGATGCCGGAGTTCCAGGGTCATAGCGATTTGTCCACCCATAGAATGGCCAGCGAGAATGACGTTTTGGAGTCCCAGCGCCTGAATAAATTCGGCAATCGTCTCTGCAAAAAAAGGCATGTCGAAGGCGTAATCCCCCCTACTCGATTTGCCGTAATTGGGTAAGTCCAGGGCGATGCAGCGCACCTCGGTTTTGAGTATCTCCACCATCTTTTGATATACCGGCAGGTAGCTGCCCAGGCCGTGTATCATCACGACCGTGTAGTCGCCTTTTCCCTGGTCAATGTAAGCCAGGCGTTTTCCATCTGATAAATCGGCATACTGAACCGGATAGGGGTAAACCAATGATTCCATATAGTTGAAGGTACTTGTTTGTGCTCTGGCAGGCAGAGCAAGGATAGCCAATAGGCAAAAAATAGATATACGCATAGCAGGGAAGTATAATCAGTGGGTTGTTGTATGTTCAGGTGGTGGCGTTGGCAGGTTTTACCAGAAATAACTTGGGAGGCAGGTTTCTTAGGAGCGGGATTGGCGGGCGGGCTGTTGCCGCAGCAGGAAGTATAGTCCAAACCCAACCACAACCGAAGCTAAAATGGCGAAGGTGACAGGTACAGCCGGATTCCGGACGGGCGCCTGCATATACCAGCTTATTTTTCCGTAATATACACTAAAATGAACCACCACAGCGGTCACAGACGCTGCAATGGGCGCCCAAATGGGCACGTTTTTAAAAAAGATACCCAGTAGGACGGGCACAAAGGCGGCTGAAAAATAGGCATACACGCCATTTTGGGCAAAAATACCTACACTGAGCGTCGGATTTACCAGCTGTTGGTAGGACAACCAGCCGGAGACAATCGCTACGAATACGATGACCACTTTATTGATCCAAACGAGCCTGCGTTCGCGTACTTGCTCATCAGCGCCCAGCTTGTTGCCAAACAATGGACGGATAATGTCGGAAGTGATGGAGGTAGGTACTGACTGAACCAGGCCTTCCAGCGTGGACAGACCAGCCGACAGCAGCCCTAATACCACGAGCAGCCCTACAAAAACAGGAAACTCCGAAATGACGTACGCCGATACCAGGCCGTCCATGGGAATGGCATTGCCGGCAGCGTCCGTCAGCCCCGGAAAACGCAAGCGGGCGTATAGCCCTACCACCACGACAGCGAAGAAAATAGCTTCCGCCAGGATGCCTACCAGCAAATACCGATTGACATCCTTCTCTTCGCGGAGCAACAGGGATTTAGTAATGATATGAGGCTGACAAACCACGGCAATGCCAACTATTAGGTTGCAGAAAATGATTTCAAAATAATCACGGAATAAATAGCTGCTCGGATTGACCGATTGGATGAGCAAGGGGTCGATGGCTGCCAGCTTGTTCATGAACGCGTGTACACCACCCCGAAAATGCTCCCACCCGGAGGTGATCATGATAACAGCTACTATCAGCATGAGCACCGCCTGTATCATATTGGTATATACCATCGAGTTGGCACCTCCAAACATCATATACCCAAATACAAAAACAATCAGTCCAATGAGCACCGGTAGCTCCGGCGCGTTGAGTGCCTGCGAAAGCACTTTGGTCATGCCTACACAAATCAACACAATAAAGGTAATCAGCAGCAGGGAGAGAAAACCAAAGAAGATGGAATAGCCCTGGCTCCCATATCGATTGCCTATCCACTGTGCCATGGTCAGCGCTTTCACCGCTGTACCGTGCTGCCGAAACCGCTTGGTGAGAAATACCAGGGAGGCAAACAAGGCCAGCGGCATCACCAGCCCAAAGCCCAGTAACCCACTGAACCCATACAGCGCTATAAACCCGGGATTGATGATGAAGGTAGCGGCACTGGTTATCGATGCCGCCAATGATAAGCCGACCATCGTCGGGGAAAACTGGATGCTGCCCACCGCATAATCCGCTATGGATTTGGTACGCATAGCCCCCCGTATCACAAAAAATAGAATCAGACCAGCGTATAAGGCGACCAGCACTACCGTCGCAATTACCATAGAGGAAGAGGCCATGTATCCGAATTTTTAATGGTATCGAAATTTTTATAAAGGTAAAAAGTTGGTAAAAGCATTGGTTTGTAGTCTTTTATTTTATTTAAGTTGTGTGTGGTTGACTTTAACCCCGCTATCTGGGGGCTTGAGTCGTTGGCCTCCTCTTTTTAAGTCCTTTCGCGTCACCAATCTTTTTGAAAAAAGCAGAACAAGCTAATCGAATTAAATATTTAATACAATGAAAATCAATTTTTTACAATAAAATATATTGATTTAAATGATAGTAAAAAGCCCTTCTGTTCTTTTCTTTTATCGTCTAGTTGACCTATAGGTGGCAGTCAAAGGGGTGAAAAAAGAAGTTTGATTTTTCATGCATGTGGGTTGACTTAAAGGCCGCTGTCCGCTATTCTTAGTAGAGGTGCATGCGTCTGTGTGGTATAAGTAGCTTTCATACAGGAAGTTAGAGGATATGAAATGGGGGTCATTCCAAGGAGGCTATCTGGAAAAAGGGGTTGTGATTGGATAGATGGGATATAGTCCATACGTATATTATGAATTTAAAAAATTGATTTTCAGTTTTTTGTATTTTCTTTTTCTAATATTTCCTCTAAAGTCAATAGGTAGATTCTGATAGATGCTGCTTTCAAACCGGACGCTACATCTAAATTCGTATCGAAATCAATAGTTGATTTTTTGTGTTTCGCGGCACATTAATTCGGATTCACTTTGGTTTCGCAGGAATTAATTTCATACTCATTAAATCTCATTCAGTTTATGCGGCAAGCCCTTACATTCATCGCTTTTATACTCCTGACTATAGGCGGAGTCCATGCACAGACTGGCGTAGTCCGGGGTATTGTACGCGATGCCGACTCCAGGGAACCCCTGGCCGGCGCGAATATCATACTCAGTGGTTCTTCTACCGGCACCGCAACGGACGTCAATGGCAGCTACCGCCTCGACGTGCCGGCAGGCCAACAGACCATCCTCGTTTCCTTCATCGGATATGCGGAAGCCAGCCAGACGGTAATGGTGAAAGCAGGTACAGAAACAGAACTCAACTTCTCGCTGGCAGCAGAGGGGGTTCTTGGACAGGAGATCGTGGTCTCCGCTTCCCGAAAAGCAGAAAAAATCACCAATGCACCAGCTACTATCTCGGTGATCAACTCCAAAGCTATTTCGGAGCTTCCCTCCTTCAACGTAGCCGAGCTGTTAGGTCGGCAGCGTGGGGTGGACTACGTACGCGCCGGCGTGTTGGGTATCGGGGTGAATGCCCGGGGATTCAATAGCGCATTCAACCCCAAAAATTTGCAAATCAACGACTCCCGCTTTTCTTCCCTGGTAGCAACGGGCCTCCCGTTAGGCGCACTTAGTACCACGGTAAAGGAAGATGTGGAGCGGGTAGAAGTCATTCTAGGGCCTTCCTCCGCACTTTACGGTCCAAACGCGCACAATGGCTTGATCAACACGATTACAAAAGACCCGCGTACGTCTGAAGGTACGACGGCAGCCTTGGGTGTGGGCAACCAGAATGTATTGAGTGCCCGCCTTCGGCATGCGATGAAAGTGAGCGATAAATTCGCCTTTAAGATTACTGGTGAATATACCAAAGGAACAGAATTCGATTATACCGATACCGTGTACAGCGGGTTGACCAAGTTTCCGGAATACAACCTCAACCTCAACTTCAGCTCGATGCGGGGCGAAGCCTCCATGTACTACGCTATCAACGACAAAACGGACCTCATCGTTACGGGTGGTGCTTCCAACAGCAACAACATCGGGAACACCAACGCGGGTAGAAACCAAATTAAGGACTGGCGCATTGGCTTTGTACAGGCACGCCTGGTGTCTCCACACTTCTTTGCACAAGTGTATAATACCTGGAGCCGCACCGATTCTACGTACGCCATGAACCGCCGCACCATCAACTACTGGTCGTTCAAAAATGCCGGGTTTAGCCAGGCAGAAGCAGAAGCCCGCTCTTTCAAAGAGCAGTGGTATCCAATTGCCGGTTTCCCGGGCGGTGGCCTCGCGCTCAACCGCGGTGCCTTGTTCCAGGACTACTCCCAACGCCTCAACGCGGAAGCGCAGTACAACAACAAGCTGGGCCCAATCAGCTATATCGCCGGCGTTCAGTACCAAAGCGACCACGCCAACAGCAACGGAACTTATCTGCTCGATAAAGGAGAAGATATCGTAATCAATCAACTGGGAGGCTACCTGCAACTGGAAAGCCTGCTCTCCCAAAACCTGAAAGTAGTAGCCGCTGCCCGTGCCGACAACCACGATATCTATGGCTTCAACTTTATTCCCAAAGCGGCATTGGTGTACTTTAATAACAAAGGCTCCTGGCGTCTGACCTACGGACAAGGTATTGCCGCGCCTACTATCCTCAACCTCGAAGCCAATATCTTCGGCGGCCTCCTCCTCGGCAACGCCCAAGGCTTCACCGTTAAGGAAGTGGACCAGGTGAGCAAACAGGTAGTCCGTGAGTACGAAGTGCCTGCCCTGAAAGTTGAAAAAATCAAAACCCTCGAGTTTGGCTACAAAGGAAAGATTTCCGAAAAGCTGTTCTTCGATGCCAACGCTTACTACAACTGGTCTTCCAACTTCCTCAGCCCATCCATCGATATCGCACCTGACCGCGAATACTTCGACCACGATAACAACCCAGCTACCGCCCTGATTCCGAAAATTAAAGGCTACGCCGTACTGCGTGGCGATCAGGCCGTAAGCGATATCACCGCTACTACCGCCCTGCCCGATGGCTCAAAAGGCGCCGACCTCGTGTTGACCTACCTCAACTTCGGGAAGGTAGAGACGTATGGATTTGATGCCAGCATCAATTATGCGCTCTCTTCCAGCTTGCTCGCCGTGCTCAACTATTCCTACTTCGGATATGCCATTGATAAAACAGACCCTGCCAACGACGGTAACCGCGATACGAAGGTCGATGTCAATGACCTGCCCATCAACACCCCCGCGAACAAAGTGGGCGTCGGGCTGAATTACTCCGGCAAAAAAGTATTTGCCACCGCATTCGGCCGTTGGGTACAGGCGTACGACTTCTTCTCCGGTATCAACGTGGCGGCAGCTACCAACACCAGCCTCATCTACGGTGGTATGCCGGTAGTACAAGGCCAACGGGTAGGTACTTCCTTCAACTATGGCCCGCTGGGTGGTTTCTTCAACCTCGACCTCGGTATCGGCTATCGGTTCAACGACTGGCTGACTGCATCCGGACAGGTCGTAAACGCCCTAAATCAGGAAGTTCGCGAATTTGTGGGTTCCCCGGCTATTAAGCCCCTGTATTCCCTCGAATTGAAGGTTAATCTTCCGGCACTAGGCAAAAAATAAGCCGTGCGCGTTTATGGGTATCGCCGGGTAGTTTCTTTTAACTTACTGGCGATACCCATAATACCTGCTATCCGGTATTTGAATCAGCTATAGGCAAGGTGGGGGTATGCTTTTCATATTTCGGATACTTCCGATAGTAGAGCATCCCCCTTTTCCCGCCTGTTAGGCCTCGTATCCTTTCAGAATTTACATGAATCCTGCTCATGCGAAATGCATACATTCTTTCCACGGGAGCTTATGCTCCTGAGCGTATTGTTCCCAACCGTTTTTTTGATGAATTACTCGGGGAAGACGTCAGCACCTGGCTGGAAGAAAACGTACAGATTTTTGAACGCCACTGGTGTGCCCCTGATGAAAGTACCGCCGACCTCTGCGAGCGGGCAGCCCGCCAGGCGATAGAGCGGGCGGGTCTTCGTCCGGAAGACCTCGACCTCATCATCTTGTCCACCGATACCCCAGAATTTGTATCGCCCTCCACTTCCTCTATCCTACAGCACCGATTAGGAGCTACCCGGGCGGGTACCTTCGATATCAATACCGCCTGTGCCGGATTTGTAACCGCCCTCGACGTGGGTGCCAAATATATTCGCTCCGACGAGCAATACCGCTATGTGCTGGTGCTGGGCGGATACGCCATGAGCAAGCACCTGAACATGGAGGACAAAAAAACGGTAACCCTTTTTGCGGATGGCGCAGGAGCTGTGATTTTAGGGGTCACGGAGGAGCCGGGCAAAGGTTTTCTAAGCAGCCAGCTCATCACCAAAGGGGAGTACAACGAATGGATGGGTATTTACGCCGGCGGTACACGCCACCCACTGAATGAAGAGGTCTTGGTTCAGCACGACCATCAGGTTAAATTTGTACATAAATTTCCCAAAACCCTCAACCCGGAAATCTGGAGCCAGATGTCGCGAACTTTGTGTTCCCGCATCGGATGTACGCCGGCAGCGGTTGACCACTACCTGATGACCCAAATCAACATCAACTCTATCTTCGAAACGATGGATTTATTGGAGGTGCCTCGGGAAAAAGCACCTACTATTATGCATCACTACGGATATACCGGATCCGCCTGTATCCCGATGGCATTCAATGAGATTATGGAAAAAGGGAAGGTAAAGCCCGGCGATTTGGCCTTTTTTATCGGATCTGGAGGAGGCCTTGCTTTTGCCAGTGCTGCCTTTAGAATGTAAATACTTGTGTTGTGATACTTCAGCATCAAACCGACTGGATAGCCAAGTGGGCGTTGTACAGCCCCGAACAAGTGGCCGTAAAAGAATTTGAAAGTGGGAAAAGCCTTACTTATTACGACCTCCACCGCCTGGCCAATCGGCTCAGCCATGCGCTGACCCATACCTATGGGCTACAATCCGGCGACCGTATAGCCGTGCTGGCCGATAATTGCCTGGAGTATATCCTCCTATTTGCGTCGGCTCAAAAAACAGGAATAGTAATCGTTCCGCTAAACTACCGCCTCAGCCCTCCGGAAATACATTATATGCTGGAAAATGCCAGCCCCCGTCTGCTTATCTGCGAAGAAAAATATACAGATTTAGTTTCTTCTTTTCCTGGTCGGGAGCCCCACCTGGCTGAATGGCCACTGGAGCAACTGGCCGCTTTTTGCAGCCCTGCTATCCATACAGAGGCAGAGGTGTTTTTTCCTTCCGTAGCAATAGAAGAAGACCATCCGGCATTCATCCTCTATACTTCCGGTACCACCGGCTTTCCGAAAGGAGCGATTTACTCGCACAAGATGCTGTTCTGGAATAGCATCAATACGGCTATCAGCCTGGTGGTCAATTCGCAAAGCCGTACAGTGAATTGTATGCCACCCTTTCATACTGGGGGATGGAATGTACTCACCACGCCTTTTCTCCATCACGGTGGGTATGTGTGCCTAATGAAAAAATTTGAGCCGGCGGATTTGTTGCGCGCCCTTCAGGAAGAAAAACCCACCTTGTTCATGGGGGTGCCGACGATGCTCAAGATGCTGGCAGAGCGACCGGAATTTGAGTCGGCCGACTTGTCGTCGCTGCTCTATATCATCGTCGGCGGAGAGCCAATGCCGGTTCCTTTGATTGAAACCTGGCACGCCAAAGGGATATTTATCCGCCAGGGTTTTGGTATGACAGAAGTAGGGCCTAACCTCACTTCTCTCCACCAGCGCGATGCCGTGCGCAAAAAAGGATCCATCGGTCGTCCCAATTTTTATGTGGAAATCCGCATCGTACAGCCGGATGGCAACGAGGTATCGACCGGAGAATCCGGTGAGCTGCTGTTTAGAGGTCCTATGGTCACCCCGGGCTATTGGCAAAATCCGGAAGCTACCCGGGAAGCGATACGGGACGGCTGGTATCATAGTGGCGATATGGTGCGCATGGACGAGGAAGGATACCTGTACGTGGTGGACAGAATAAAAAATATGTTCATTTCAGGTGGTGAAAACGTGTATCCGGCAGAAATCGAACGCATATTACTCACCCACCCCGAAGTAGCTGCCGCCGCGGTTATTGGCATTCCGGATACGCGCTGGGGCGAGTCCGGAAAAGCGTTTGTGGTACGCATCCCTGGATCCGGGCTAGACGAATTAGGGCTGCGGGCATTCTGCACAGCGCAGATGGCCCGCTATAAGGTTCCGAAGGAGTTCGTTTTTCTGGAAGCTCTCCCGGTCAGTCCCACCGGAAAAATAAACCGGCTCGCGTTGAAATCCCTTTAGGATATAGGCTCGAAGCGCGCGGTAAAATGCCGGAGGAAAGGAGGTTCGTAGGTTATCTTCATGCCCCGGGCTTCTTCGCGTTCTTGCACTAGTTCCCGAAAAGCTTCGACGACATAGTCAATATGGCTTTGCGTATATACTCGTCGTGGAATAGCAAGTCGCACCAGTTCCATTTGCGCGGGGATGAGTTGCCCTTCTTCATCTGTTTTTCCAAACATAACGGAGCCGATTTCGCAGCTTCGGATGCCGGCCTTTAGATAGAGCTGGCATACGAGGGCTTGCCCGGGAAACTGGTGTACCGGTATATGTGGATAAAAGGCTTTGGCATCGATATACACGGCGTGTCCGCCGATAGGCCAGATGAGGGGCACACCCATTTCGCGTAGTTTTTCGCCCAGGTAGGTGGTGCTGCGAATGCGGTAGTGCAGGTAATCGGGATTAAACACTTCTTCCAGCCCAATAGCAATGGCTTCCATATCGCGGCCCGACAGTCCGCCGTAGGTGGCATATCCCTCCGTGATAATAAGGACGGTACGGCATTGCACCGCGAGATCGAGGTCTTTGAGCGCGAGAAAACCACCCATATTGACGAGGGCGTCTTTTTTGGCACTCATCACGCTGCCGTCGGCGAGTCGAAACATCTCCATGGCAATTTCTTTGTACGACAGGTGCTGGCACGCTGCTTCGCGCTGCTTGATGAAGTAGGCGTTTTCGGCGATGCGGCAAGCATCGAGGATGAATAACACGCCGTGTTTTTTGCAGATAGCGGCTACTTCGCGGGCGTTGGCCATGCTGACGGGCTGCCCACCACCGCTGTTGTTGGTGACAGTGAGTATGACTGCTCCGACGTTGGAAGCACCGTATTCCTGCAAACGGGCTTCCAAGGCTGCAGTATCCATATTGCCTTTAAAGGGATGGTCGGCATCTGGTTGTTTGGCCTCCGGCACCGGGATATCCACGGCCGTAGCGCCTGAAAATTCGATATTGGCGCGGGTGGTATCGAAATGGGTATTGCTGATAAAAACCTTCCCGGGGCCACCGAGCCGGTTATAGAGGAGGTGTTCAGCGGCTCGTCCCTGGTGAGTCGGTAGTACATAGGGGCAGCCCGTGAGGTCCTGAATCACTTTTTCCATGCGCTGCCAGCTAACAGCACCGGCATAGCTCTCATCGCCTCGCATGATACCGGCCCATTGTTCTGCGCTCATGGCAGAGGTGCCGCTGTCGGTGAGCAAATCGATAATCACTTGCTCGGAGCGGAGTAAAAAAGGATTATAGGCCGCTTCTTCGAGGTACTGTTGGCGCTCTTCCTCGCTGGACAGGTGAATCTGCTCTACTACTTTGATGCGAAAAGGCTCGATGGTCACTTTGGTATGCATGGATTAGGTTTTTTGGTTTTTTTGAAAAAAATCGAGGAGTACCTTGGCTTTAGCTTCCCCGACCACTTCTGCAATGGCGTGGAAAGTAGCAGATTCCAATTTTTTGACAGAACCGAAGTGGCTGAGCAGTTTCTGAGCGGTTTTGTCGCCTATGCCCGTAATATCGGTAAGGGAAGTTTTAGTGAAATGGCGCGAACGTTGGTCTCTATGGAAAGAGATGGCAAACCGGTGGGCTTCGTTGCGCGCCTGTTGAATGAGTTTGAGCGATTCGGATTTTTTGTTGATATACAAAGGCAGGGGATCGTCTGGAAAGAAGATTTCTTCGAGGCGTTTGGCGATACCGATGACGGTGACCTGATGCTCGATGCCCAGCCGACGGATACTGTCCATAGCGGCACCTAATTGCCCTTTCCCCCCATCAATAATAATGAGCTGTGGAAGGGGCTGTGCCTCATCGAGCAGTCGTTTGTACCGGCGATACACGACTTCCTCCATGGAGGCGAAGTCGTTGGGGCCTTCTACGGTTTTGATCTTGAAATGGCGGTAATCCTGTTTGGAAGGGCGGGCGTTTTTGAATACGACACAGGAAGACACTGGGTGGGTGCCCTGGATATTGGAGTTGTCGAAGCATTCGAGGTGCATCGGGAGGAGCGGCATGCGGAGGTCTTCCTGGAGCTGCCGCAGGATGCGTTCGGCGGGGGTTTGCTTTTTGGTTTTACTTACCTCATCGCGTTTTTTTTGCATTTGGTAGTACTGGACATTTTTCTGAGAAAGATCCAGCAACTTTCGTTTATCCCCTATTTTAGGTACCGTCATGACGATATGGGCTTCCACGGGGGGCAGCTCGAAGGGTACGATGATCTCCGGAGCCAGGCTATTGAAACGCTCCCGGATGAGCGGGATAGCAAAAGCGAGAATATCGGCGTCTTCTTCGTCGTCGAGATTTCGGATAAGTTCCTGTGTGTGCGTATGAATGATGGCTCCGTTGACTACGCGCAGGTAGTTGATAAACACTTCTTTTTCATCGGATACGATACTGAAAACATCCACATCGCGGATACTGGCGCTCACTACGGTAGATTTGCTTTGATAATCCTCGAAGGCGGTTAGTTTGTCTTTAATCTGCTGGGCTTTTTCAAATTCGAGGGCTTCCGCATACTGGTGCATTTCTGCTTTGAAGTGTTGGACTACGGCACTGAAATGCCCACGTAAAATATTTTTTATCTGTTCGATTTTGTCCAGGTAGTCTTTTTCCGATTCGAGGCCTTCGCAGGGCCCCTGACAGTTTTTGATATGGTACTCGAGGCAGACTTTGAATTTTCCGGACTGAATTTCCCGTTCGCTGAGTGATAGAGAGCAGGTGCGGAGAGGAAACAGTTGCCGAATCAGTTCGAGGATAGTTTTGAGTCGAAATTTGGAGGTATAGGGGCCGAAGTAAGCGGAGCCGTCGCGTATGACCTGCCGGGTGATGAATACCCTGGGAAATCGCTCCTTTTTGATACAGATAAAGGAGTAGGACTTGTCGTCCTTGAGCATTACGTTGTAGCGAGGCTGGTGCTGTTTGATTAGGGCGTTTTCGAGCAGCAGGGCATCCGTTTCAGTTTCGACAATCGTAAATTCGATGCGGGTGGCATTTTTTACCATGACGCGGGTGCGGTAAGCCCTATCCCGTCGTTCCCCAAAATAAGAAGATACCCGGTTGCGCAGATTTTTTGCTTTACCGACATAGAGGATGCTATCCTGTTCATCCAGGAAGCGGTACACTCCGGGGAGTTTGGGTACCGTGTCGGCAATCTGTTTAAAGTCCTCTGTGGTCATCGTGTAAAATTAACAAGCATTGGGTCGAAAACCAATGGGGGGCGGATATAGTCTTCCTGGGGTAAGTAGGGATAGCAAATATCCGTAAGGAAAAGCCCTTGTGGCGGAGCGCTCAGGCTTTTCTGAAGCGGTTGTTGGCAGTCGAGTGCCTCGCGCACCTCATCCAGCTGGATTTTTCCCAATCCCACCTGGATAGCCATTCCTACAATCAAGCGCACCATGCCGCGCAGAAACCGGTTGGCGGTGATAGAAAAAACGGCCTGGTCGCCGCTAGGGTCGATCGTCCAATCGGCGCGGGAAAGGACACATTGCATGGTCAGCGCATCGTGGTTGGATTTACAAAACGGCAGGAATTCGCGGTAGTTAAGGAGCAGGGTGGTAGCTGCCTGCAAACGGTGTACATCCGGACGTTCGCGAAAAGGGTACTGGTAGGTTGTTTCGGAAGAAAATGGATTTTTTCGAAACTGAATGATGTAGTGGTAGGTACGGGAAGTGGCATCAAAACGCGCATGTGCTTCGGGGTGTACCGGAATGGCGCGGTACAAGGCAATATCGATGGGCAGCATACGGTTGATCCGATGCAGCAGGTCGTCGGGGATGGCTTCCTGAAAATCGGCGTGGGCGATGTAGTGCCGGGCGTGTACGCCGGCGTCCGTACGCCCGCATCCAGTGAGTTGAAGCGGATAACCCAGTACCCTGGAGAAAGTTTCTTCCAGTGTTTGCTGAATAGACGGGGCGTGGGGCTGGCGTTGCCAACCAGAAAAGCGAGTCCCCTTATAAGCCAGTTCGATGAAGTATCGCTGCATAGTACAGAAAAAATTTAGCCCGGCATCCGAAACAGCAAAGCAAACGGATGTCGGGCAAATTTAAAACCAGCATTTTATTTTCCGGAATCCAACCGAAACCGGATGCGCTGGTGTGTGCATTCTTTTTTAGAATGCCCGGTTATAGGTGTTTTTAAAAAAGAACAAACTACCTACCCAACAAACAGCATGGGCAAAGGCAGCGATAACACGTTGTGGGATTTGGAACAGGAAGATTTTTGGCGCATAGCTGGCCATAGGTCTTCAAGGGTAGGGAATGAGTCCGATGCAGGGGCAATTTAGTAAAAGAATAAAAATAGGGACGATTTTTATTCTTTTAATGAGCAGCTATTGCCATAGATTTTTTGCAAAAAGCTTCAGACCTCGAAATGGGTATAGGGCGTCTGATGGGAGGGATGAGAAAAAAGGATGGGATTAAGAGGTAAAAAGAACCGTCCGCCAACCCAGGTGCTTACTGGTGCTAGCAAATACCATTTTATCAAAGGCCTGTTTTTGTTCATTTTATGAAACAAAAACAGGCCTTTGAGACTATCTCTTTACTTTTAAAAGAGGTTGTGCGAACGACCGAGCAGATTTTGCCAGATAACGGCGTTTTTTCACCATCCGTTAGTGGTGGGATACTAAGCCGCTTTAAGCTGGTTGAGCTTAGAACGGCTCAATTTTTCCCGGGCATAATCCAGGGTGATGTTGAACGTTTCGATTTTACCCCGTTGGGAGGGCAGTTCGAACATCGCGTCGGTCATAATGGCTTCGCAGATTGAGCGCAGGCCACGGGCGCCGAGGCTGAACTCGAGGGCTTTGGCGGCAATAAAATCGATGGCTTCATCTGAGAAGGTAAGTTGGATATCTTCCAGTTGGAATAATTTCTGGTACTGGCGCAGCAGGGAATTTTTTGGAGTCACGAGGATATTCCGGAGTGCCTGCTGGTCGAGTGGTTCCAGGTAGGTGAGTACAGGGAGGCGTCCTACGAGTTCTGGAATTAGCCCATAGTTCTTCATATCCTGGTGGGAGATATACTGCAGCAGGTTTTCGCGGTCGATGGTGACGTCTTCGGCATTTTTGAATCCGATGACCTGGGTGTTTACCCGACGGGCGATGGTTTTTTCGATACCGTCGAAAGCACCTCCACAGATGAAGAGGATATTTTCGGTATTGACTTTGACCATTTTCTGTTCGGGGTGTTTGCGGCCACCTTGGGGAGGAACGTTTACATCGGTTCCTTCGAGCATTTTGAGTAGGGCCTGTTGAACCCCTTCGCCGGATACATCCCGGGTGATGGAGGGGTTGTCTCCTTTGCGGGCAATTTTATCAATCTCGTCTATATACACGATACCCCGTTCGGCGGCGCTGACATCGTAGTCGCAGACCTGGAGGAGGCGGCTGAGGATGCTTTCCACGTCTTCGCCAACATAGCCTGCTTCGGTGAATACGGTAGCGTCCACGATAGCGAACGGTACTTTCAGGTAGCGTGCGATGGTTTTGGCGAGGAGTGTTTTGCCGGTGCCGGTACGGCCGACAAGCAGGATGTTGGATTTTTCGATTTCCACATCGTCCTTGTCGCGTTGGTTGAGGCGTTTGTAGTGATTATAAACGGCGACGGACAGGAATTTTTTTGCCTCGTCCTGGCCGATAACGTACTGGTCCAGATGGGTTTTGATGTCCATTGGGGTGACGTTGAGTGCCAGGGAAGCGGCGGCGGCAGATTTCTTTTTGCTGCCGCCGCTTTTATCCGATGGAGTATTTCCGTAGAGTTCTTCCTGTAGGATTTCGTGTGCCTGTTCGACACACATTTCGCAGATATGTGCATTCATGCCCGCGATGAGCATGAGGGTTTCACTCTTATCCCGGCCACAGAAGGAACAATGAAAATTCTGTTTTGCTTTTGCCATGCAGCAGGTAGTTTACTTGAGCTGTTTTTTCGGATTGTTGCGTTCGAGTACTTCATCGATGAGACCGTACTCCATAGCGTCCTTGGCGGTCATCCAGTTGTCGCGGTCGCAATCCCGTTCAATGGCTTCATAGGATTGCCCGGTATGATAGGCGAGGATATCGTACAAGGATTTTTGTTGTTCCTTGATGAGCTTGTAATAAATTTCCATATCCGATACCTGTCCCTGCATCCCTCCGAGCGGCTGGTGGATCATCACGCGGCTGTGGAACAGGCCGGTGCGTTTCCCTTTGGTGCCGGCGGCGAGGAGTACTGCGCCCATAGAGGCGGCCATGCCGGTACAGATAGTGCCTATGTCGGGGGTCACGTACTGCATGGTGTCGTAAATACCGAGACCTGCAATAACGGAGCCTCCGGGGCTATTGATGAAAATTTGAACATCGCGTTTTGGATCCGCGGATTCGAGGAAGAGAAGTTGAGCCTGCACGATGTTGGCCACTTCGTCATAAATAGGGAGACCCAGGAAAATGATGCGATCCATCATCAGGCGCGAAAAAACGTCCATGCTGATGATGTTCATGGTGCGTTCCTCGATAACAGCGGGAGTAAAAGCCTGGATATTCGGGGCTACAGCGCCCATGGTCTTTTCTGCGTACTTTTCCAGGTGCATGGAGCTCATGCCGAGGTGCCTGGTAGCGTACTTCATAAATTCATCCTTGTGAAACATAGTGGTGCTGTTTTTAATGGCTTTACAATGGTGTAAAAAACGGCCGGGCAGAATAGACGCATCAGTTCGCGCGCGTCACCAACACAGGTGAGGTGACTGTTGGGTTTCGGATGCTGCTCGCTGCTGCCCGTGTATTGGCCGTGTCGTTAATACAAACAACTTGCAGCCTATGCGGTTGAATCGCAAAAATATTATTCTTCTTCGTCGCCGGCGAGGGTGGTCTGCGCAGCCGCAGCGCTTGCCCGTGCTTTGTCGAGGTCTTCTTTCAATTGTGCTTCGCTGACGGGTACGCGTTGAATCGTGACCGCACTTTTGATAGCCACATGGAGCTTATCGATGAGCAAATCCTCGTACATTTTATTGACCTGCTTTTCGTCCTGCATCAGTCGGGATGCCATATTCTGGAGGAAATCATCGCCGAGCATCGCCGGGTCATAGCCGGTGAAATAGCCCCGAACCTGGTCTTTAAACGCTTCGGTGATTTCGGGTTCCGATACCGAAATGCCAAATTGAGCGGCCAGTTTGTTTCGGATTAGCGTCCATTGAAGGTTTTTGGCGAAAAGGGGGTATTCTGCTTCAATCTGGGCTTCGGTAGCATTTTCATTGCTTTCCAGGATCCAGCGTCGTAGGAACGCATCGGGGAGCGAAAGTGGATTCAGCTCGAGGAGTGTTTCCTGGAATTTGCGGAAGAGGAGGGCGTCGGTCTGGGCTTCGTATCTGTTTTCCAGTACGCGCTTGATTCGATCCCGCATCTCGGTTTCATCGTGTACTTCGTCGGGACCAAATACCGAATCGAAGAACTCCTGATTCATTTCCACTTCGCCTTTGCGCTGTACCTTTTCTATGGTAACCTGCACCTCTTTGGGGGTCGGCTGGGTATTATCGGCGGAAAGGTTCAGTAGGTAGCGGCGAACGAAGTCCTCGTCGCGATCCTTTTCGAAATCGAGCGGAGAGTGGGTAAAAGCGCTACCAACTCCATGCGTAGCAATGGCTGCCTGCATGCCGGGGGTAGTGTCTTCAAAGAGGATGGAGCTGGTTGTATCGATGCCATTTTCCAGCGGGTTGCCTTGCTCGTCCAGCTCGAGGACATGCAGGCTGAATAAATCTCCTGCCTGGAAATCGCCGTGTACCTCTACCATCCGGTGCTGTTGGCTGAGGATGGTATCGATTTCCTCTTGTACTCGTTCCGGCTCGATTTGTACGGCCGACTGTTCGAATACCCGCTCCGCTTCTACGCCGACCACCTCGAACTCCGGTGCCAGGCCTAAATCAAAACGGAAGGTGAAATCCTGGTGTTCTTTCGTCTCAAAGTTGATATCGTCCTGTTCGTCGCTCGCCAGCGGTTGGCCCAGAATATGGAGCTGTTCGCTGGTGATGTATTTGTTGAGTTCTTCCTGAATCTGGTGGTTGATGATATCTGCCATGAACGCCCGGCCATACATCTTTTTGATGAGGCTCATCGGGGCTTTTCCGGCGCGGAATCCTTTTATCTGTGCTTTTTTGCGGTATTTGTTGAGCTCTTCTTCAACTTTAGGGCTGTAATCAGATGCTTCGATAGTAATATGCAGGACAGCGTTTAAATTGTCAATGTCTTGTCTGACAACTTTAGACATAATTGTAATTTTTATATAAGTGACAAATAGACCAGGAGAAAGAGGCTGTCCCGTAAGTCCTTTGGCGGCATTCGCTGCCAAAGGATGTGTTTTTGACATGCCACCGGAGGCGGCGGAATACTTTTCGGACAGCCTCGGGAATTGTAGTGCGGGTAGAGGGACTCGAACCCCCACGCCTTGCGGCACCAGATCCTAAGTCTGGCACGTCTACCAATTTCGCCATACCCGCTATTTACTCTGAACGAATGACCAATCGCCGGGTCAGGCGATACCCAACGCGATACGGTACTTCATCCGTTTTCAGAATGTTCTGTGTGCTCTTACGGAATTTAATACAAAATCCGGCGGCAAATCATTGGAAATCATCGAAACCAAACCGTATATTTCACGTTAGGTGTTTGAAATCCCGTAAAAGCGATGCAAATTTAAAATCTTTTTCATAAATCGCTAATCCGCACATTAAAAACCAACTGAAAATACAGCGCTTTATAAATAATGGCTGTCTGTTCGTTGGTTATTGGATGATGCACTTCCAGGTTGCTCTGGGGCAACAGCGTGTTGGAGCCGGGATTTTGAACAATACAGAAATGGTAGCACGAGTACAGAAAAAGGAATGTCAGAGGTAGTCCAACTTCAAGACGAGGAGCAAAAACTGGTTCAAAAAGCCTACCGGCAGCTTCTCCAGTCTATCAAAACCCCAATGGATCGGGAGGATAGCCTGGCAATCCGGAAGGCGTACGAAACAGCCGTTCAGGCACATCGGGAACAGCGTAGAAAGTCCGGGGAGCCGTATATTCTGCATCCTATTGCCGTGGCGCGAATTTGTGCCGAGGAAATTGGATTGGGGCCAACTGCTATCATCGCAGCACTGCTGCATGATGTGGTGGAAGATACAGATCTTACGCTGGAAGATATTCATCGGGATTTTGGAGAGCGGGTTGCACGCATCGTGGACGGCCTGACCAAATTAGACGATGTGTACAACCTCGAAAGCCCCCAGGCCGAAAATTTCAAAAAGGTGCTGAGCACCCTCGTCGATGACGTACGCGTAGTGCTGATTAAAATGGCCGACCGCCTGCACAACATGCGTACACTGGGCGCAATGCCCCGGCATAAGCAACTGAAAATTGCAGCCGAAACCAGCTTTATATACGCTCCACTGGCTCACCGGCTCGGTTTGTACAACATAAAAACTGAGTTTTTGGATCTGTGTATGAAAATCACAGAACCGGAAGAATACCAGGATATCGCCCGACAGATAAACGAAACCAAGCGCGACCGGGAAAAATATATCGAGGCGTTTATCGACCCGCTAAAACCCCGGCTCCAGAGTATGGGATACCCTTATCGCATTTTGGGCCGACCGAAATCCATCTATTCCATCTGGAATAAAATCAAGACTAAGCGGGTTCCCCTGACCGAAATCTACGACTTGTTTGCCGTGCGCATTATCCTGGACGTACCCATCGAAAAGGAAAAGCTGTCTTGCTGGGAAGCCTACTCTATTGTCACAGATGTACATACTCCTTTGCCAGAACGCTTAAAAGACTGGATTACCGTTCCCAAATCCAATGGGTATGAATCGCTGCATACTACCGTGATAGGACCCGGTGGCCGCTATGTCGAAGTACAGATTCGCACCCAGCGGATGGATGAAATCGCAGAACGCGGGTTCGCGGCACACTGGAAGTACAAGGGCATATCCAACGCTCCAGATGTATATGAGCGCTGGCTCGACAGCGTGCGCGAAATCCTGGAAGACCCCAATAACGACGCGATCGAGTTTCTCGTCGATTTCAAGGCGAATAACCTGTTCAATGAGGAAGTATTCGTCTATACTCCCAAGGGCGATATGAAAATATTGCCCAACGGGTCCACCGCCCTCGACTTTGCATTCAATATCCATACCGATATCGGCTACCACTGTGTCTCTATCAAGGTAAACAATAAACTGGTGCCCATGGGCTATGTGCTTCGAACGGGCGACCAGGTGCAGGTGTTTACCAGCAAAAACCAAAAACCCAGTGAAGACTGGGATCGGATGGTAGTCACGGGCAAGGCAAAAGCCAAGATTCGATCCGCCATGAAAGAGGATCGCCGCCGCAAGGGGGAAATTGGAAAAGAAGCCCTCGAACGCAAATTAAAACACCTGCGCATCGATTTCGAAGAGGGGGTGGACGTGCTGCAGAAGTACTTCAATTACGCATCCCGTACCGATTTATACTTTGCCCTCGCTATGGGCGAACGGTCTATTCCCGAGTTGTTCAAGCATTTTCGGGTAGAGGCAAATAAGCTCGTTGAGTTCAGGCCAGATCCTATCGTGCCGGGAGCACCCGTGTATCCGCCTCAAAGCGCGCGGGAAGAAAGCAGCCGAAAACCTGGCTTCCAGCCTCGCCTGCTTATCAACGGGGAGCCCGCCGAACGCTACCACTTCAGTATCGCAAGCTGCTGTAATCCAGTCCAGGGCGATGATATTTTTGCCTACCTCACCTCCAACGCAGGCCTTAAAATTCATCGCACCAACTGCCCGAACGCAACCAACCTCATGGCGCACTATGGATACCGTGTCATGAAAGCCGAATGGGTATTCACCGACGACCTGACCTTTATCGCCGAGCTACAAATCAACGGCATCGACAACGGACCCGGTGTCATCGAACGCCTCACCCACCAGATATCCACCCAACTGGGCCTGGATATCCGATCCTTCTCCATAGAAGGAAATGAAGGCTATTTCGAAGGAAGAATGAAGCTCAAAGTACGCAATACCGACCAACTGAATCAGGTAATCCGCGCATTGCAACACCTCGATAACGTTTCCTCCGTAAGTCGGGTGGATTATTAAACACGAACGGCAACTCAATACGCTATGTCAGCAGAACGCAAACTCGAAACCGTAATGAAAGAGGTGCGGAATATCTTTTCCAGCCACCTCGAACAACACGGCTTTCGCAAAACCCCGGAACGCTATGCTATCCTCGAGGAAATCTACAAACGCTCCGACCATTTCGACGCGGAAGCGCTCTATATTCACATGAAAAACCAAAACTACCGGGTGAGCAGAGCCACGGTGTACAATACCCTGGAGCTACTGGTCAACTGTGATTTGGTAAAAAAACACCAGTTTGGAAAAAACCTGGCACAGTACGAAAAATCATACGGATACAAACAACACGACCATTTGATTTGCGTCGATTGTGGCAAAGTGCTCGAATTCTGCGACCCACGGATTCAACAGATCAAAAACATGATGGGCGATTTGCTGAAATTCCATGTGACCCATCATTCCCTGAATTTGTACGGCCAGTGCCAGGGAGCCTGTGATCGCATGCCCAAAAGTAGCGCGGAAGCCAAGGAATCGGAATAAGGGATTTGATAATTATTCCTACCTTGCATTTTTATAACCCAAACAATAGCCGGCACCCTCTATTGCCGCCTGTTGACATGCTTTCTATCCATGAAAATTGACGTTCTGCTCGGCCTGCAATGGGGAGACGAAGGGAAAGGTAAGATTGTCGATTACCTCGCTCCACAATACGATATCGTGGCACGCTTTCAGGGAGGACCCAACGCAGGGCATACCCTAAAATTCGACGGCAAAAAGTACGTACTCCATACTATACCATCCGGTATTTTCAGAGAAAACCTCCTCAACCTCATCGGTAACGGAGTGGTGCTGGATCCCATTACGCTCGCCAGAGAACTCGGCGCTCTCGACGCCGTACACGTCAACTACCGCCATCGCCTTTTCGTCTCGCGCAAGGCACACCTCATCCTACCCTCTCATCGTTTTCTCGACCTCGCATCCGAAAATGCCAAAGGCAAGGAAAAAATTGGATCCACCCTGCGTGGGATCGGCCCAACCTATATGGACAAAACGGGCCGCAATGGCTTGCGGGTAGGGGATATTGAGCACGCTGATTTTACCAAGCGATACCATGCGCTAAAAGAAAAACACCTGGCGCTGGCCAGCATCTATCCCAATGTGGAGTTCGACCTGGAAAAGGAAGAGGAAAAATGGTTTGCCTGTATCGAGCAACTTCGCGGATTACAGCTCGTGGACGGGGAGTATTTCCTGCATCAGGCGCTTCAGGAAGGTAAACGGGTGCTGGCAGAGGGCGCACAAGGCTCTATGCTGGATATCGACTTCGGAACATACCCGTTTGTTACTTCTTCCAATACCATTACCGCCGGCGTTTGTACCGGCCTCGGGGTCGCTCCTTCTACTATCGGCGAAGTCATCGGGATTACCAAAGCGTATTGTACCCGCGTAGGCTCCGGCCCTTTTCCCACCGAACTACACGACGACACGGGCGAGCGCCTGCGAAAGGAAGGCGCAGAGTTCGGAGCTACTACCGGCCGGCCCCGGCGCTGCGGATGGGTGGATTTGCCCCAGCTTAAATACACCATTATGCTCAATGGCGTCACCCAGCTTGCTGTCACCAAACTGGATGTGTTCAATAATTTTTCAGAAATCCAGGCGGCGGTCGCTTATAAAATAAATGGTCGCGCTACGGAAAATATGCCCTACGACCTGTGTGATACCCTGATTGATCCGGTGTATAAATCGTTTAAGGGATGGAATAGCGAACTCCCTTCCGAAACTACGTTCGATCAACTTCCTGCTGAAGCCAGTCAGTATATCGATTTTCTGGAAAAAAGCCTGCACGTGCCGATTACTATGGTGTCTGTTGGCCCAGAACGCCAGCAACTGCTCGTTCGCAATAACTTAACAGCCTAAAGCTTCTATCGTGCACACTTCCTCCACAGAGCCGGGAGCTTTCTCCCGGCAGCGCGCGTTCGTTACCCTCGGCGTGCTGAGTATTATCTGGGGAACCTCTTTTATCTTGATTAAAAAGAGCCTGAGCGCTTTCCAGCCTACCCAGGTGGCCTGCCTGCGTATGTCTATTTCTGCCCTGGCTTTTGTACCTATGCTCTGGTTTGCACGCCGGCGCATGGACTGGTCTAAGCTGCCCTGGCTATTGGTAGTCGGGTTGTGTAGCAGCGCTATCCCTGCTTTTTTGTTTGCCAATGCACAACAACACATCAGCAGTGCCATGGCGGGTATCCTCAACTCCCTAACCCCGCTTTTCACCTTCGTATTAGGTATTCTTTTCTTCAAAAGCAGTTTTCAGATTATGCGCCTGGTCGGCGTATTATTCGGGTTGGCGGGGGCTGTTTTCCTGATTATGCTGGGCAACCGGAGCGGTCTGGAAGGCGGTATCGGATGGGGCTTACTGATTGTGGTGGCCGCTGTATGCTACGCCATCGGTACAAATGTCATCGGACAAAAACTCCAGGATCTGGACTCCCTTCTTATTAGTTCGGCGTCGTTTGGCCTGGTAGGTGTTCCACTGATGATTTATTTGTTTGTGGGTACCGACTTTGTCCACCGGATGCAGGTGGTGCCACAGGCCTGGCCTGCCCTTGGCTATGTAACGATACTGGCCATGGTAGGTACCGTAGCAGCATCCATCGTGTTTTTTCACCTAATCCAAAAAACCTCTCCGATTTTTGGATCCACCGTCGCCTACCTCATGCCCCTGATTTCCCTTTTGTGGGGTATAGCCGACGGTGAACCCATTGGCTGGATGCACCTCGGTGGAATGGGGCTAATTCTGACCGGTGTCTATCTCAGCCGGCGTTAGTGAGGGGCTAACGCACTTTTAGCCTGCCATCACCCTATTCTCGAAACCAGTCGGCATACATAATGTAGTTGTTGGCAATACGCTCAATAGTGTCCTTAAAGGTATCAGGAGAAATGGCCTTTACTTTTCGGGCAGGCACACCGGCGTAGATGTGCCCGCTTTCAAGCCGTGTGTTCTCTAATACCACGGTGCCGGCTGCAATTAATACGTTCTCTTCCACGACGGCATGATCCATGATGATGGCTCCCATTCCTACCAGAATATTGTCGTGCAGCGTGCAGCCGTGTACAATGGCCCGATGTCCCACCGACACATTATTGCCGATTACGGTTGGTGCGCGTTGGTACGTACAGTGAATAATCGCGCCATCCTGAATATTGACCTTATTGCCCATTCGGATGGAATGCACATCTCCCCGTATGACTGCCTGAAACCAAACACTGCAATCGTCGCCCATGACCACGTCTCCCACGATGGTGGCATTTTCTGCCAGGTAACAGTTTTCTCCAAACCGGGGCGATACCCCGTGTACTGGTTTAATGAGTGCCATAAGTAGTTTTTTTACAAATATAGACAGCCAATCGGCAATTCCTGCCGGGTCAAAGGTATCGTAGCTGCGAATAATCATCCCATTAGGTGGTTCGGCACGGCAGTTGACCTGGTGGATAGTCGTAAACAACCCTCTGTACAGGTTTTTGGAGCGCCGTGGTCAACGTCCGATAGTTGGCCATAAGCCCTGATTAGTGTAGCTTGGTGTTGTCAAATACCAGTGAAATATAGTACAAGCCACCGAGGGTAGGGCCGGCTGCATACTGGATATAGCGGTGATTCAATAGATTCGTTGCCCCAGCTTTGATGGTGGTTTGGCAGGAGGGGATGCGCAAATTGACCTGGGCATCTACGGTTTGGAACGCAGGTATTATTCCATTGGCAAGCGGACTTTCCCATTGAAATGCATCCTGCCAGTGCCAAACCAGATTAAACCCTACGTTTTTTGCAACTGCACGATTTCCAAAGCTGAGATTACTCGCCCAGCGAGGCGTATTGAACGCATTAATGAAAATGTCGGAACGCCCGTTTTCCCGGATATTATTGTAATTTAAATTTCCTGAAAGGGTATATTTTTTAGTCAGGTACCAGGTTATTCCAACGGTAGAGCCATAGCTGAGATACGTGTTGAGGGCGTTGGTGAATACCCGATAGCGGTCTTGTTTAGATCGGGTGAGCATATCAAGTGCGGATTCATCCGTGCCGACGCGGTTCGTTTTGGGGACGGCCACTTCAACCTGGCCCAGAAAGCCACTAAACTTATTGGCGTAGGCATCCCAGTCAATAGCCAATCGGTTGTTTAGGAGAATACTCTTATAGCCAATTTCATACGCATTTATTTTTTCCGGACGGAGAGGGGGTAAGCCAGCAATGACCAGCTTGTCCTTATTTAGTATGGCGGCTGTATTTTTATTTGTTCCATTGGCCACCGCCGTATTTACCGCAGCGTTGAATAAATCGATGGAAGAAAGCGTATAGGAGTTTTCCAGAAAGCCAAGACCCTGATTCACCCGACTTAATCCGCAGACTCTGCGGACATTGCCATTGTTGACAAACGAAAGGGCTTCAAATAAGGCCGGGAATCGCCATCCATTTTGAAAAGATACTCTAAAATTGTGTTGTTCTCGGGGAGAGTACACGAAGGCTATGCGCGGATTGAACTTCGGCGTAAACTCGGGGTTCTGATCAACGCGTGCGGAAAAATTTACCTTCAGCCTGTTTTGAAAAAATCGGCGCGTTACCTGGGCGAAGGCGCCATACTTCAGATAGTATTCTTTGTCGCCAAAGCTACCGGTAGCATCCGGCAGGGTGCGTTGGGCAACAGGTCTTGAAAAGTCAACAAAATTGTTTCCATCCGGAATGACTTCATACACCCTATAGTCAAACCCAAGGAGCAAATCGAATATCTTGATACGTTCACTCAAGTCCCACTGGCCATCGAGATGGTACAGGTTGGAACGCTGTTTTAGCCAGGCTCCTCCGGTAGGGGGCGCCCCGGGCACATTCACGGCAATATCCCAATTGTTGATACCAATGATTTGCTGCCTGAGTTGCTCGAAAGCGGGGGTGCCGGGCTCTACTCGTCCTTTATCGGCGGCAATCCTTGCTTCCGACAAAGCCTGCCAAAGCGGCTTATCTGCATTTATTCCAGCTTGTAAGGCGGTTTGGAACCGAGCAGCCCATTGGGTATTAGAGCCGTTGTTCAAATCGAGATTATCGGTTAAGGGCTTTAGGTTGTAGGATTGCCCCGTGTTTTCTACAGAGCTGTATGCCCGAACGGTGAAATTAGCTCCCTTGAGCTCCAATCGATGATTCTGCACGGTGACATCGTCTAGCTTGATTTTATTACCTCTCTGAAATAACCCGTCTAGTCGCCCCACGCGGTAGGTGTAAGATAATACTGCCTTTGGCCCCAACCTGTAAAAAATTCCTGCATCTAGCTTGAGGTTTTCAACAAATGGTGGTGCGAGATCTTTTTCATCGTATCCTGTTCGGGATACATTGAGTATCTGGGTTTTACCCTTATACTGTATCGTTACAGTCGTTCGATTGTTCCGTTCATCGCCGTATCGGTTCCATAAATCTGCAGCGGGGTTATTGGCACCTTCCAGCTCCGGAAACCTCGGATTGGCAGAACTTAAGTGGTTGGGGTTTTGATCGGTCAGGTTGTTTGAAATCCAATCGGTACCACGCATGTAGGAGGCATTCAGCTTAACGGCCAGTCGGTCTTTCCACACTCCGGCATATCGAAAGGCCGTTTCTGATAACACCGAAGGAGCATGGTCTTTTCCGTCTATGTGGTTTATCGCGTTCTTCTGATATACACTTAACCCCCTATAGTCAAATGGACTTTTGGTCTGTAAGCTGGCCAGTCCATTCAATGCGTTCATTCCGTAAAGCGCAGATGCCGCTCCCGGTGTAATCTCAACCGTTGCTATGTCCAGTTCAGTAGGCCCAATGGCATTTCCCAGCGGCACTCCCAACGTGGCAGCTTGTATATCTACCCCATCTACTAGTTGCATGAACCGAAAGTTGTTGGGTATATTAAACCCTCGCGCGTTCGGAACCTTGAAGGTGAGACTGGAAGTCGTCAATTGAACCCCTTTTACATATTCCAATGCTTCATAAAATCCGGGAGCCGGCGACTCTTTTATCGCTCGGATGTCTAATTTCTCTATCGCAACGGGTGATTGGAGCACTTTTTCTTCTACCCTGGACGCCGATACAACAACCTCATTCGCTAATATATCTTGTGTGTTTAGCTCGACTAATAACCTCTCCCGGGCATTAAGTACTTGTACTTCCCTCATCTCATATCCCAAGGAGCGGATGGTCAAAATAAACGGGAACTGGATTTTAACCTTCAAACTAAATACTCCCGCCGTATCCGATATGGCACCACTCTGCGTATTCTTTACCTGGATATGCGCGCCAATGACAGGTTCCCGCGATTCCTGATCTACAATGGTGCCGCTTACTAGTATGAGCTCTTCCTGGCCTTGCAGCATTTGAACCATTGCCAGTAGGAATAGCAATAGTATTGCCTTGCGTTGATTGATCTGTTTCATGTTTTTTATTTTCGTGCAGCAAAAATAATTTTTAATTCCTATAAATCCTATCGAAATACTAGGAATTAAATAGAAATAAAAAAAGGCTACTCAAATAATTTTTTTTATTATCTATTTTTCAAAATAATATTTCTTAAAACACGTATTTTTTTCATATTATGAAACGAAATAAATAAAAAGTGCCCTTAAAAAAAATATTCTGTCGTCGAAGACACGACAGAATATTTTTGAGACAGTCCCATTTTGCCCGCACTGCTTTGCTCGCGGCGGGCCTACTTCAACTCTAACAACAAGCCCTGCATCGGCGCCAACTCAATACGACCCTTCGTAAGGTCATAGGTTTTGCCGCTGAGTACATCGGTGGCTGTGCGTGCTTCCTGTATCCCTTCCTCGAACCGCTCCAGGGGGAGCGTATATGGTTTGGCATTCTTATTCAGTACCACCATCAGGTGCTGGGAGGCATCGTGCCGGAAGTACACATAGGTGCTTTGCACGGGCGCATAATGGAGCAGGCTGCCATGGTGTACGGCGGTAGCTCCTTTGCGCCAGTTGAGGAGCTTTCTGAGCCACTGCTGCGCTTCGAGAGCCTGCGGAGAAAGTCCTTTGCCACTTACCGCATCCCGTGTATCACCTGACCAGCCACCGGGGAAATCCGAGCGGATGAAACCATGATCTCCGGGAGGTGCATTGGTGGTGAGGATTTCGGTGCCGTAGTAAATTTGAGGCGTTCCTCGGGTAGTAAGCAGAAAAAGCATACCCTGCCGGAATAAATCAATATTTTCTTTTACGGCCGTAAAAAAGCGATCCATATCGTGGTTGTCGCCAAAAACGACTAAATCATTGGGCGAAGGGTACAGGAAGTCTTGGGCTAGGATCTGATACAGCCGTACAAATCCGCTTTCCCAGGCGTTTTCGTCCTGTAACAAAGCTTGGCGCAGGTTGTCCTGTACCGGAAAATCCATAAGGCTGGGCAGGTAGGATACATAGCCATTGGCATTGACCTTACCACGCTGCCAAAACGACACGAGGGAAGGCAGCGAAGTCCATTCTTCACCGACAATATTGAAGTGGGGATATTCTTCCATTACCCGCCGTGTCCACTCCGACATGAAATCTTTGTCGGGATAGGGATAAGTATCCATGCGTATGCCGTCGAGGCCGGCGTATTCTATCCACCAGAGGGTATTTTGAATCAGGTAGGTAGCCATAAGGGGATTGCGCTGGTTGAGGTCGGGCATGGTTTCCACAAACCAGCCGTCGCTGTGCGCCTGTTTGTCGCTGGCGGCGGCATAGGGATCCTGAACGGTTTCACGGCGGTGGGAAGTGGGTACAAATTTACCGCCGTAGTTGATCCAGTCGCTGGCGGGAAGGTCCTTCATCCACCAATGTTCCGAGCCACAGTGGTTGACGATCATATCCATGATGACTTTGATGCCCCGCTGATGGGCCTCCTGCATGAGCTGAAGGTAGTCGTTGTTGTTGCCGTAGCGCGCATCCACCGCATAAAAATCGGTCGTGGAATACCCGTGGTAGGAGTATTCGCGCTGGTTATTTTCCAACAGGGGATTCAGCCAGATGGCCGTGAACCCCATTTGGCGGATGTAGTCGAGGCGATCTCGGATACCCTGGATATCTCCTCCGTGGCGACCACCCTGAAAGCTGCGGTTTGCCTGTTCGTATAGAGCGGGGACGTTGTCATTCGCGGGATTGCCATTGGCAAAGCGATCCGGAGTGATGAGGTACATAACATCCGCTGTGCTAAACCCCTTGCGCAGGGCTGCACCGGACGCCCGCTCATGCAGGGTATAGGCGTAGGTTTGTCGGGTTTTCCCTTTTTCCTGAAACGAAATAGTGAACGTTCCAGGTACCGCGCTGCGAAGGTCGAGGTCAATAAACAGGTAATTCGGATTCTCGGTATGAATGGTCTGTACCAGCCGGACACCCGGTTGGTTGATCACCGGGGTGAGTGCCGAAATCTGTGGCCCATAAACCAGCAACTGTAGGGAGGGGTTTTTCATGCCTGCCCACCAGAATGCGGGTTCTACACGCTGTAAACCGGACTGGGCACCGAGTGGCGCACTCCAAAGTAGTACACTCATGAGCAGCCCGAAGAAAAATTTTTGCATAGATATCTTTTTTGTGGCTATGGGAAAAATGCCCCTTTTGACAAGGGAACGATTATGGTTGCCTGCATAATTAACCGTAACTTAGCATCTAAAACCGGTAAAGCTACTACCTTGGCTAATTTACCACTAAAATTCAATTCTGTGAAAAAACTGCTGATTCTGATTGCCGGGCTTGGTGTGAGCGTATTCAGCGTCAACCCGGTGGCGGCTCAGACGGAGGATGCCTCCACGCCGCTCCTGATGCCCTACAACCGACTGGTCGCCTCGGCCGGTAAGGTTATTTTCTATGGCGACCCCCGGCTGGAAAATCACACTCTGGATGTGGTCCTGATTCCTGGCTCTTCCCAGTTGGTCATAGAGGATCGCTATGGCATCGCCCTGATGGATCGCAGCACCGATACCCTGGCCGACCGTTGGACGTTTCGGGATTCAAGTGCCTGGAAAGGGATGATGAGTGTTTTTTCGGGGATTAAAGTATTTGAATCAGACAGCCATACCTATATTGCCTGGGGTGCCTCAGAGCGGGAAGGTGGAAAATCGGGACTAATGCTAGCCCAATGGGTCAACGGCCGCATCGGGAAAGTCGAAATGATTCCCTTCCCCAAAATCGCTCCGGCATCCGTTTCCTTACCCAACGAGGTGGATGTACAGCATGCCGCTGAGGAGACCTTTCTCTACGTGGTGCTCAATGGCAACGAACAGTTGCTGAAAATCCGGTTGTCCGACCGCAGTATTGTATGGACTTCCCCAACCGGTGTCGCTCCTTTTGGCGTCAAACGGAGCCATGGGAAAATATATGTCAGCAACTGGGGAGGCCCTCGGCCTTCTGATCCGGCGCTGGAGACCGCCGGGGTACCCTGGGGCGCCGCGTATATCAATCCTGCTACTGGCGCTACTTCCCAAGGAACCATCTCCGTGTTTGAGGAGGAATCCGGCCGTCCGATCCGAGAAATCCAGGTCGGCCTGCACCCCAACGCCATGACCCTAAGCCCCGACGGAGAAAGGCTGTATGTGGCCAACGGCAATAGCGACGAGGTGTCGGTCATCGATACGCGTTCGGATAAACTCCTCCGTCAGATTCCCGTCGGCTTGTTTCAGTCCACCTCCGGCTTGCTCGGGAGCAGTCCCAATGGCCTGGCAGTGGATCCCGATGGCCGCACGCTCTATGTATCCAATGGCCTCGACAACGCTGTGGCGGTGGTGCGACTGGGCGAACAACCCGTGGTATCCGGGTACATACCTACCCAAGCCTACCCTTCCGGATTGGTCGTCGCCGATAAAAAATTATACGTCACCAACCTGGAAGCAATCGGTGCCCGCGTGCGCAACCAAACCCCGGATATGCGCAAACGCTTTCCGGCACTCGAAGAGGAGGATGCATTCGAAGGGGCATTCAATGCCCACGAACAGCTCGCCTCCCTGTCGGTGATCCCCTTACCCGGCAAATCCAGGCTCAAACGATATACCCAGAAAGTGAAAGACAATAGCTTCCTGTTTCGGGAAGCATGGAGCCGACAGCAGCCTCGCCCGGATGTGCTGCCCCAGCCCGTTCCCGAGCGCATCGGCGAACCCTCCGTGTTTAAACACGTCGTATATATCATCAAAGAAAATCGCACCTACGATCAGGTGTATGGCGACCTGCCTCAGGGCAACGGGATGCCGGCACTCTGTGTATTCGGAGACAACGTTACGCCCAACCAGCACAAGCTGGCTCTGGAGTATTCCCTCCTCGACAACTACTACGCCGCCGGAAAATCTTCGGCAGAAGGCCACCAGTGGACCGATGCCGGTATCGTATCCGATTATGTGGAAAAAAGCGTGCGCGGATGGTTTAGGAGCTATCCTCACCGACAATACGATGCCATGGTGTACACCAAAAACGGGTTTATTTGGAACCATGCCCTGGACTATGGTAAATCCGTGCGAATCTACGGTGAAGCTTGCTTCCTGGAATTTGATGAGCAGCTCAGTTGGACGGATATCTATGGCAAGTACCTGCGCAAAGAACCATTTGAATTCGAAAATACCAGTACCATTTCCCGGGTACGGCCTATTTTGTCCCAGACATTTCCCGGATACGACGACCCTAAAATTAACGACCAAATGCGGGCAGATGCGTTTATTGAAGAGCTGCATGCATTCGAGGCTATGCCCGGCGACAGCCTCCCCAGCCTGATGGTCATCGCATTGCCCAATGACCATACAGCGGGGACCAGTCCGGGATACCCCACACCCCGTGCGCAAGTAGCCGATAATGACCTCGCACTCGGCAAAATAATAGATGCCCTTACGAAGAGTCGGTTTTGGGACTCCACCGTGGTATTCGTCACCGAAGACGACTCCCAGAGCGGTTGGGATCATGTGTCAGCTTATCGCACCGGTGCCTTAGTAATCAGCCCTTATTCCCGTCTTGGCCGAACGGTTTCTACGAATTATAACCAGATTTCCCTGCTGCGAACCATTGAACAAATCCTGGGTCTGCCCCCTATGCACGCGGTGGATGCTACGGCTGAACCTATGTTCGATTGCTTCGAAACCCGCAAAAATTCAGTACCGTATCAGTTTTTACCTAACCGAATTCCACTCGACGAGATGAATAAATCACTGTCGGCTTTAAAAGGAAAAGAACTGTACTACGCTCAACAATCGCTGGAAACGATGGTGGGTGAAGGAATCGATAACGGCAACGACGACCTCATGAATCGCATACTCTGGTTTGCGGCCAAAGGAGATCAGCCTTACCCTGGGCGTAGGGAGCGGCAACGGGAAGCAAGGGACGATCAGTAAATACGAATGAACTCGGTGCGGCGGTTGAGGCTGCGATGGGCATCGGAATCATTGGCAACCACTGGTCGGGTGGCGCCGAATCCCTGGTAAGAAAGTCGGTTCGGCGCAATTCCTTTTGCTACCAGAAAATCATATACGGCTTTAGCTCTTTGTTCGGACAAGCGCTGGTTGGCTTGCGCATCGCCGACGTCATCCGTATGGCCATTCAGCTGAATACGCATATCCGGGTGTGTTTCGAGCAGCGTATGGAGGCGGAGTAGCTCGTCTTGGGAAGTTTCCAATAAGGCAGCACTGCCGGTGGAAAAAAATACGTTCCGAAGCACCACCGGAGTTGGATCTAAACGGTCGGTCGAAGAGACCACGGGCTGAATAGCTTGTAGGCGCACGTCGAGCTGGAAGTCGGAAGTGCTATCTGTTAGCTCGGATAGCCGAAAAAAATCAGAGTAAAAGATATACCCTGCTTTTTGCACGTGCAGTGCGTAGTCTTTGCCGATTGGAAGGCATACCAGGAATGTACCGTCGCTGGTGCTGGTGGATTGTGTGAGGGCTTCCGAGCGAAAAACGTCCCGTATCTGAATGGATGCCGCGAGTGGTTCGCCGTTTTGGGCATCCCGTACGCGCCCCTTGACAAGGGTCACCGCTTGTGGCCGCGCCGCCGGATATAGGTCAAAGGTGTATATATCCGTAACAGGCCGGCCGTTCGATGCCGATTCGACTTCTTTAGTGAAAAAGGCTTTTTTACCGTTGGCCTGTACAATCAAAGCTCCTTCGTGTGCGGAGGTATTGATGGGATAACCCAGGTTGGTGGGCGTGCTCCATGTACCGGTACTGTCTTTACGGGAAAAAAAGAGGTCGAAATTGCCCATACCCGGATGTCCTTTCGACATAAAATAGAGGGTTTGCCCATCGGGATGGAGGAAGGGAGCCTGATCGTCTTCGGAGGTGTTCAGGAGCGGCCCGGCGTTTTGCGGGGTTGCCCATCGGCCGTCGGGTTGTCGAAAAGTGAACCAGAGGTCATTTTTTCCCAGGCCACCCGGGCGGGTGGAGGTAAAAACCAGGGTATTCCCATCTGCTGACAGCGAAGGTTGGGATTCGTAGGAAGCGGTATTGACCGGCGGTCCGAGATGGTGTGCTTTCGTCCAGGTACCGTTTTCCCAGGTAGAAATAAATAAATCGCAACTTCCCATTCCGCCGGGATAATTACAGGCAGTAAACAGGAGGGTGCGGCCATCGGCTGATAAGCAATGGGCTCCTTCATTTTGGAGGGTATTGAGTTCGTGGAGGGGAGTGGCTTCTGCCCATACACCAGCCGAATCGCGCACACTGTAGAAAAAATCTTCCTGGCCGTTCACTACGCGGGTGAATACGAGGAGTTGCCCGTCGGCAGATAGCGAAGGAAGGTATTCCGGGAGCGAGGTATTGATCGCCGGTCCGAGGGACTCGGGCTGAAAGGGCACCGGATGTTGCAGTGCGGTGGCCGAAAACCGGGCCTTCTGGCGCAGCGATTCGGCGAGCTGTGTCTGTTGGTGGTTGCGGGAAGGCAGGGTTAGGTAGTAGTCAAGCTGTTGTACGGCATCTTCAAAACGTTGCAGCCGCATCGAAACGACGGCAGCCTGATACCATACGATGGGGCGGTAGGTAGGTCGGGCTTCGAGGGCTTCCCGGTATAGCGCCTCCGCTTCTTCATACTTACCCTGGTCGCTGCGTATGCCCGCGAGTTGTATCCTGGCTTCAAAGTAAGCGGGAAAAGCATCCAAGGCGGCTTCCAGGTAGTGGGCTGCTTTTTCAGGCGCGGCATTCCGAAGGGCTTCGCCGGCTTTGTCATATAGCTTTTTTGCCTTCGGCGGCGTTGTGGTGGACGGTTGGGTGTAGGCAGGCGCTGAGAGGCCTGAAAGGAGAACGAACAGAAAAAGCAGGGACGCGCGAAAGGCCATGGTACGTGAGCAGGTTTATAAAGAAAAACGCAGTACAGCTACGCAGGTATGTATATGAGCTGAAAGAAACCGATTTTTGCGCTGGTATTGGCAGGAAGCTAAGAGAAGGGAGGAGGTCTATTGGCGTAGGCCGCAGGGTATATACGCTCAACCTATCAACCGTTTTTGGAAATGGCAGGTAGGTTTAAAAAAACATGGGCTATCCGAAAGCTATTCTTTAGCGTTGAATGCCGCTAAAGAGTAGCTTTCGGATAGCCCCATAATTACAGTGTTTAGGCATTACCTGCCAGCATACGGGCAGCACGCTCATTGCCTTGTTTGGCAGCGGCGTCCAAATCGTGGAGGTAGCTATCTTTTCCTGCTCTTTTCAAGGCCAGACCTTTGTGGAAAAGGAGTTCGGACATCGGCAGGTTATCTTTGGCTGATTCCATCTCGGTGGACTGTTGAAAGGCGTCGGCTGCTTCCTGAAAACGGGAGAGACCGAGTAGGGCGCGGCCATAGTTGTACAGTACTTTCCGGCGCCAGGCGTAGTTGGATTCTTCTTTTTTGAAAGAGCGCTTTAGGAATAGGCGTAAATCCTGTTCAGCTAAGGCAAACTCTTCCTGTTCGAGGTGAATTTCACCTTTGAGGCGCCGCGCTTTCCAGTACACGGATTGGTGAGGGATAGACGTTTTTAAGGCCATTTCTACATCGTGGAGTGCGGTACTATAAGCACCCTTACTCAGTTGTACCAATGCGCGACCTACGTAGGCTTCCGGATTATTGGGATTGATATCGATGCTCTTGCTGAAATCGTATAGGGCATCTTCCGGATTATTGAGCATGAAATTGACATAGCCCCTGCGTTCGTATGCTAGTGCATGCCGTTCAAATTTTTCGATGGCTTGGTTGAGTGCTTCTTTGGCTTCTCCTTTTTTGCCGGCCGACAGTAGCTCCCGACCCAGTAGAAAGGACTGGACGGCCGATTTTTCGCAGCGGGGTTCCAGGATATGGTGCTCCAGCAAAGTGCCATTATCCAATTTCCACATGCTGATGCTGCCGGCCACCGCAAACTGTGCCATGGATTCCATCATGCTGACCGTATTCCGCCAGGTCTTTTCAGTGGTCTGAAGGTTGATGCGCGGAATGCTCACCTGCGTGCTGCCAGCCGTGAATAGCTCCTCCTGTTTAAGAAACACATCATTTTTGTAATACGTTTCCAGGCGCTGCTGATAGGATTGTACCATTCGCTCAAAACTGCGCACGTTGCCAAACTCCAGATGACCGGAGACGATAATTTTGAAATTCATGACTCTACCGTTGATATACCTGTTAGATATTCCTCTCTGCTATCACATAAAAAGACTATACGCCTGCCTGCAGGCATACGAAATCATTCAATTGGGATAAAAAATGAAATGCAGGAAGTACGGAAACCTGAACAGCCTCAACGCATCCAAAACAAGTAGGTTTTATATTTCCTGCTGATCGCGATTCTGCCCGGGGAAGAACAGAAATTGGCAGCTGCTTGTAAACAAAGCCTGCCTTGGCTAATTGCGATGTATCTGCAAAGGTCTCTTCTTTTTTTTATTCAAACAATACCCTTGCAAATAAAGTATTCCACAAGTTTTCCACAATTTGATGTTTTTTGTGTGGAAAACCTGTGGAATAATGAAAACGTGTTGTTATACCTATGAATAAGCGCAGATGATTAGCTGAGTGTACCAGCGGGCGTGCAACGGGTTAGTGTTGGGATACTGGGGGTACCCGCAGCAGAAATAACACCAGTGCGAGGGCACTAATGGCTGCTCCAAACCCAAAAGCAGTGGCACTGCCCAACGTATCCCAAAGGAGTCCCATGATAACGGAGGCCATCAAGACGGAAATAGCCGACACCATATCCAATAACCCAAAGGCAGTAGCCAGATGAGGGCTGTCGGGTATCAGGTCGCTCAGGAATGCCGGCATTATGCCTTTAGATAAGCCATAATGTATCCCCAATACACCAAATAGCAACCAAATCTGCCAGGATTCGGATGCTGCGGCCAATCCGGCGTACAACAATGAAAACAACAAAAAGGAAAGTGCCAGCATACGCCGACGGCTCCATCTATCTGATAAATGACCGAGCAACGGAGAGGACAGGGCGCAGACGGCGTTGTAGAATGCCCAAAGCAAGGGAATTTGAGGAGCTGTTAGGCCGGTAGTACCCGCTTTGAGGATTAAAAAGGCATTGGATGCGTTGGCGAGCCCAAATAACGTATTGACGGCCATCAGCCACCAGAATGCCCTGGGAAAATCTGTTCCTCTCATAGACCATCCATGGGCTTGAGCGGGCGGGGCGGGTACAGCCGCTTCTTCCTTCAGCCAGGGTATAAACAAAAAGCTGAGCAGCCCGGGAATCACCGCCAATAGAAAAACCAGCCGGATATTGCCGGCAGAAGCCCAGAGTATAATCCCTGCCAGTAAAGGTCCCAGTAGGGAGCCTATGCGATCCATGCTTCGGTGAATCCCAAAAGCCCTGCCTTTTCTGCCCGCACCCGCTGAATGAGCCAACATCGCATCCCTGGCCGGAACCCGAAGGGCTTTGCCCATCCGTTCCAGAAAGCGCAGCCCGACCACCACCCCGACACTACCTGCCACGGCAAATAATGGACGGATGAGGTTGGACAAGCCATAGCCCAAAAAAATAAACCGCTTCTGTCTCCCCAGCCGGTCCGATAGCCGTCCGAATACTCCACGAAACAAGGCGGCCGCTGCTTCTGCAATACCTTCGACCAAGCCCAGCATCGTGGCACCTGCTCCCAAGCCCTGCAATAATTGGGGAATAAGCGGATATACCATCTGGCTACCTATATCGGTAAACAGTGAAATCAATCCGAGCAGCCAAATGTTCTTTTTGTACATGCCCTGTTTATTATCAACTTCGCTTCATCATCCGGGCGTAGTCCAGGAAATAAATCACTTTCAGTGAAACGGTATTCTGTTGGGCATTGCCAAAAAGGGTGGATAGGTTGTCGCTGTAATTGGCGGCAACTTCATCCGCTACGCCCAGGATAGCATTTTTCCAGATGAAGAACAGGTCACTGCCTGGGGCAAATCGCCATCGATAGACCATATCCACATTGAAGGCATTGAAGTTGGCATCGTGGTTGGTGTCGTAGTCCGTAGCGGCCAGGGAACCATCGTTCTGCAGGGAGTTGAATTGAAGGTAGTGTACTTTCGACCAGTTGTGCCGGGTGCGCAGTGAAAGCGTCATGCGGGCATTAAAGGTGTAATTGATATTCAGGATATTTTCCAAGGTTTGTAGATTCCGGTATCCCATGATAATCTGGGTTACCTCTCGTGGGCTACCTCCGTTGGGGTCAGGCTCATAATCGGTCACTTTATTGACAAAGCCAACGTTTTTGTACCGGTCGGTGCGATTAAACTGCCATCGGAAATTGAGTCGGTCATTGACTCTAAAGCGGGGGGCAACGCCGAACACCACATTGCGCCGGCCTGGTTCGTTGATATCGATATACCGTCCTTCCACGCTGAGCTGGAGTCGTTTCCTCGCATCGGTACTCAAGTCAAACCCACTGCCATTTACTTCCGGGGTGCGCAGGTATCGGCCGGGGGTTCTGGGTTCGAAATAGTCATAGCTACCGACCGGTTCCCCGTAGTACCACATTTCTATATTCCAGAAATTTTTGAACTGCCCCCATGCCCAGAGATTATTACTGAACTGGGTAAAGACATCCGGGTTGTAGAGGCGTACGTATTCGTAGTTCATACCGATATTGGCGCGGTTAAACTTCCAAAAGGGCTTAAAAAACTGATAGTTGCCCTGAAGCTGGACAGAGCGTTCGTTGTTGCTCAACAAAAAGCCCAGGTCAGTGGGGTCATAGGTATCACTTTCGACATTGTAGGTCGTGCTGAAATTCAGACGCCCTCCGATTTTGCCAGCGGTCAGGTTGTAGGAATGGCCCAGGCCGGTCTGGCCAGGGTGGTATTTTTGGCTCAAGATAGCCCCCCCACTCACCTGATACTGGTTGCTTTTATTGCGTATGTCGAAAAGGGTGCCCGTCACATTCGCATCGTAGGCCGATCCGTCGCGCAAGACGGTAGTATTTATGAACGTGACATAGGAGTTGTTTTTGAGGTTCTGGTCCAGCACGAACACGTTATAGTTGGTAAGCGGGTTGGTTTCTACCTCCCGGATACTGCCGTCGGGGCGTTCTATGCGGGCGTTCATGCGTGCGGCGGTTGCGTTAAAGAAGCCAAGCCCGAGGCCGTTGGCATATCGTCCGGACACTTTGGTGGCGTTGATAAGTTGTGATTGAAGGGGATTCTCTACTATTTTCTCTCCGGCTTGTAGTTGTTGGCTGGCCGCGCCATAGTTTAGGGGTCTTCCACCGATACGTCGGGAGTAAAACAAGCCTCCTTTATTGAATATTTCGGCTCCTTCGGTAAAAAATTGGCGGTTTTCATCGAAGCGCACCTCGAATGGGCTGAGGTTGAGCACCTGGTTGTCTGATTGCACTTCTCCGAAATCGGGCACCAGGGTCATGTCGAGTGTAAAGGCATCGTTTATGCCGTATTTAATATCCATGCCACCATTAAAGGATTGGCCGAAGGCATTCTCGGAGGGGGCATTTCGGTTGCTGTACTGCTGGCCATAGGTGACCATAAAGGGGGTTGCCTGCAAGCGGAAAGGGGCGCGAATACCGGTTATGCCAGTGAGGATTCCAGACTGGTTAACCATCCCTGCAACTGCCGGGTCGATAGGGTTCCAGAAGCTCAGTTCCTGCGACCTGCGGAGGTCGCGGGCAAAATTGACGTGCCAGGTTTGGACTTCTTCTTCAGGGAATCGAAGTGCTGAAAAGGGTATTTTTATTTCGGCAATCCATCCATCTTCGGTAATGCGGGCAGCACTTTCCCAGACGGCATCCCAGGTGCCATCGTCACCGTTTTGTGTAAACTTAAAATCCCCCTGTACACCGGTTGGCGTGACGAGAAACCCCAGGGCATTGATTCCACTGAGGTAGGGGTCGAAGAACAGGCCGAACCAGTCTGTATTGCGGGTTTCATCGCGTTCGGATAACTCCTTTTTGATGCCCGCAGGATCGGTATCATGGCAAAACGCGCCGACATAAATACCGGTGTTATCGTACAATACCCGTACTTCCGTGCGCTGGGATGCGGGCAGTCCTGGATTTGGTTCAAGGGTGGTGAAATCGGTGGCCGGCAGGGCGGTTTGCCAGGCGTCTTCAGACAGTGTGCCGTCTATGTCTATCGGGGTACTGATGCGTATAGCTTGGAGTTGCTTCTTCTGAGGAGCAGGTGGCTGTGACCAGAGAGATGTACAGAAAAAAAGAAATAGAGAAAAGGGTACAAATGGTTTCATTATCCGTCGAATGGTTTGCTAGAAGGAGTGTATTCAGGTAAATTAGTTGCACAAGATTAGGTCAATCGGGTATATGGTCGGGAAGCGCTTCGACAAACGACCGAATTTACAGGACGTATATTGTATTTGTCCTGCGTCAAAAAAGCTACATTTGCTTACCGAATAGGCACACCTTGCAAGCCGGCAGCTGTGAAAGCTATAAGCAGCTACTGGGTTAGTCCGGCTGTCGGATTATTTTAAAAACCCAATGGATACGTGAAAACGATCATCCCCCATTTCATACACGGGCATGTCCTTGACCGACGCTGGCATGGTAGCCTGCGGGCCTGTGTATTGTTTGCCGATTTGACGGGATTCACCTCGCTCACCGAGGCGCTGATGCAGAAAGGAGCCGTCGGCGCAGAAGAGCTTTCACATATCCTGAACTCCATTTTTGAGCCGCTGGTACACGGGGTGTACACCCACGGTGGGTTTATCCCGCATTTTGCAGGTGATTCCTTTTATGCAATTTTTCCAGATAGCCTACCTGATTATCACTTATCCTGTCTTTGTGCTGCGGTAGAAGCGGCGCAGTTTTTCGAAGAAAAGAAGAACAACTTCGGTGGCTTTCATATCCGGCTCAAGATTGGGTTGTCGTGCGGAGAAGTGGAGTGGGGTATTGCCGGGCACTCGGCGTATTCTTTTTATTTCCGCGGCACTCCCATCGACCAGAGCGCGCGTTGTCAGGAAAAGGCGAAAGGAGAAAACCGGCCTATCGTGGTAGATGAAGCGTTCAGGAGTTCGCTGACACCGCAGCTACCGGTCGTTTTGGGGGAAATGGAACAGGGGTTTTGCACCCTCGTTCCGGGTGTTCGGCTGTGTCCGCCGGTGGAATCCGATGCGCTGTCTTTGCCGCCCTTGCAGCACGATGTATTGAAGGCGTTTCTGCCGGATGAGGTGCTGACGTTGAAGCATACGGGCGAATTCCGCAACGTGGTGTCCGTGTTTATTGCGTTGGGCGGAGTAGATGATCGCCACCTGCTCCATCGGGTGATACAGACCATCATAGAGCAGATTGCGACCTTTTCGGCCTATCTCAAGGAGTTTGATTTTGGCGATAAAGGAGCGATGGTTACGTGCTTTTTTGGTGCGCCGGTTTCTTTTGAGAACAATGATTTTCGCGCCCTTGAATTTGTGTACGCCCTGCGGCAGAAACTGCGGGACTGGACAGAAAATGATAGCCTGCAGTTGAAAATAGGCATTACCTCTGGTACGGCCTTCACCGGTATTGTCGGAGGAGCCGAGCGTTGTCAGTATGCTGTTGTGGGAACGCACGTGAACCTGGCCGCCCGCCTCATGTCGTATGCCCGTTGGGGAGAGGTGCTGGTGGATGAGAACATTCGCAAGAATCGCTACTTTCTGTTTCAGTTTCGGGGGGAGATTGTGTATAAAGGAATGGAGAAGCCGGTTTCTACCTTTAGCCTGGAAGCACGGGTAGAAGAACATATCCAGGTTTTCTCCGGTGCCCTCATAGGTCGGGATATTGAGCTGCGCAAACTCATCGCCTTTGCTCAGCCATTATCGGAGTCCAAACCGGTGGGTATTGCGTTCATTTTTGGGGAAGCGGGTATCGGTAAAACCCGACTAACCTACGAGGCAAGGCAGTATATTGCCCGCCAACACCGGGCACAATGGGCCTATTGCCCCTCTGACCAAATTCTCCGTAAGCCTTTCAACCCGTTTATCTACTACCTGCGCAACTACTTTGGGCAATCGGCGGAAGAACCTGCTGCCCGCAACCGCGAGCGGTTTGAGAACCGCTTTCAGAATATTTTCGAACGGCTCGCCCGTATTCCGGGTATTGAGTGCCAGGGCCTCCGCGACGAACTGACTCGCACCAAACCCGTACTCGGTACCTTAGTGGGCATCCCTTTTCCCGACTCTATCTGGGAACAGCTCGACGCCCGCGGGCGCTATCAAAATACCATCCAGGCCGTCGTCAATCTTTTTTGCTGTGAATCCAGGCTCAACCCCCTGGCCATCGAGCTGGAAGATGCCCACTGGATGGATCAGAACTCGGTAGCGTTGCTCGGAGAACTGCTCCGGCATGCCAGCCGGTTTCCTATACTCCTGCTCGTCACCTCCCGATTCGACGACGACGGGAGCTATCCCCATTTTTACGAGTCGGTGCTATCCAACGCGGGCGACCTACCCGTGCTGATCATGGACCTGAACGCGCTGCAATCCAACTTTGTACGCCAGTTTGCAGAAACCCGCCTTCAGGGGCCGATTAGCCAGGAATTTCTCGACCTCCTGCTGCGCACCACCAACAGCAACCCGTTCTACCTGGAACAGCTGCTCGAATACTTTTCCGAACAAAACCTGCTCGTACAAACAGATAAAATATGGACCGTCAAAGACCCTAATATCCCGCTTTCCGCTTCTATTAATGCGATATTGACCGCCCGTATCGATCGCTTGTCGGATCTCGCCCGCGAAACAGTAAAAACCGCCGCTGTCATCGGACGGGAGTTCGAACTGCCCGTCCTCGCCGCATTGATGCTGGCCAGCGAAACATTTGCCCGCGAATCAGATCAGCCCGATTATCTGCTCCAGGAGCAGATAAAAATTGCCGAAAAAGGACAAATCTGGCGTTCTTTATCGGAGCTCCGCTATATCTTCCGGCATACGTTGCTGCGAGAAGCTGCGTACGGTATGCAGTTGCATGCCCAGTTGCAGCACCTGCATCAACTTATCGGAGAAACGATTGAACGGCTCTATAGTGGTAACCTGGAAGACCGCTATTTCGACCTCGCGTTCCATTTCGAACAGGCTAAAATGGAGGAAAAAACCATTTTTTACCTCCGAAAGTCAGGGGAATACGCACAGGAGAAATTTCAGCACCAGGAAGCGCTGGAGTATTATGATAAAGTACTCGCTATCATAGGCGAAAAGGCACCGGATTCCGTTTTGGCAGAAGTGCTGCTGAGCAAAGGAAAAGTCCTCGAGTCGCTTGGCCGATGGGAGGATGCCGCTCTAATCCTGAATCAGGCAGCTACGGTGGCAGTGCAAACGGAGCAACAGGATTTGCTCGCGTATGCCCACAGCCACATCGGCCGGCTGCGTATGCTCCAAGGGGACTACCAGCAGGCAAGGAGTACCCTTCAGCAGGCACTCCGGCTGTTCTCCGCCATCGAAGTACCCGCCGGACTGGTCGAAGTGACCGGTCACCTCGCCAACCTGTACTTCCGTCAGGGGAAATACCCCGAAGCAGAACAATTTTTCCAACAATGCTTCGAAAAAGCGCGCGAAATACCAGATTATTACCTCGATCCACAGATTATCGCCAACCTCGGTCTGACGTATATGAACCGCGGCGAGTACGAAGCAGCAACGGCGTTTGTACGCCAGCAACTGCTTTCGTGCGAAGCGCGCAACGATAAATCCGCTACCGCCCTCCTTCTTACCTACCTCGGGATTATTCATGTCGATAAGGGCAGCTATGAAGAAGCGCTCGATGCCCTCCGAAAAGCCTTGCGCCTCAACAACCAGCTTGGAAACAAACAACTCATCGCCATTGCTACCGGCAATATGGGCGTAATATTCGAGCGACAGGGCCACTACAAACAAGCGATGGATGCCTACCTAAAAGACCTCGAACTATGCGAAGAACTTCGGGACAAACAAGGTACCGCCATCGCGTTGAGCTTAATCGGTCAGCTACTCAATGTCCAGGGCGAATTCCACCGCGCCATCGAATATATGCAAAAAGCACTCATGCTCTGTGAGGAACTGAGCTATCAGAAAGGAATTGCCAAAGCACTGAATACCCTCGGAGATATTTTTTACTTCCTGCGCCAACACCATCGTTCCCTACACTACTACAATCGGGCTATCGGTCTTACCAGACTTATCCAGAACAAACTGGTACTCGGTTTTAGCCTGGTTGAAAAAGGAGCCGTGTTGCTCGAAACGAATGCCTGGACCGAACTCGGCGCCGTCGTACAGGAAGCACAATCCATCGCCGAAGAACTCGGCAACCCAGATCTCCATTTCGAAGCTCGGCTACTCGCCGCCAAAACAACCTTTGCTATCGGACAAACAAGCACCGCCCGACAGGCCTTGCTGCAACTGCTCGAGGCTCCACGTACACCCGACCAGGAAGCTGCCGTGTATTACGAACTCTTCCGCCTGGAACCCCACAGTACCGACCGCCGACAGAAAGCCTACCTCATCTACAAAGAGCTGTATCGCCAAACACCCCGCTACTTGTTCAAATTCCGACTGGATATTCTGGAGCACCTCCAGCAGTATTAATACCCCAATATCGCCCTTAGCCGGCTTGCTTCCTCCGGTAAAATGGCCCGAAACGCCTCCGGAAAATGGATATAGTGTACAATCGCCGCCGGCAGTAGCTCCAAATCAGGGCGATTGACATAACCTACCAGCCCGCTCCGGCTGAAACCACTGATTTGCTCCAGCTGATTCCACGTGTCGTCCCGCATCTCCGGCCATTCCCGTTCCGGATAACTCAATACCACCGCCCGCGCCCATTCGTGTAGCCCAATATTGTAATAACGCAGCGGATCCATAAACCCCATCATCAGGTGCTGTATGGAAAAAAGAAGCACGTGGTCTTCCTCGTATAGCTCCGAAATATGCAAATGCCCTGGATATTGAGGCGACAAAAAAGGCGCCGGATTGATGACTACCACCTGAAAGCCAGGCAGTAAAAAATCGTCGAGCTTGCGCGTCAGCAACACACCACACGCCGCTACTATTACCCGCACGTCATCCGGTATCTCATCGTCAAACGCGGCTCCTTTACAGGATACGTTCATGCGAAATAATACCGTCTTTTTTCTGAAACCTTCCTGCTCTTCCGGCGTCCAGCTCCGATATGGCCCAGCGGATGCAGTGAGCATGCGCTGTAGCCCCGCGTCGAGATCCGGCGGAAACCGTCGATACCACCACCAATCGACCTGCGGACTTAGTACAAACACAGCACCCAGCAAAACAGCAGGAATAATCATCCCCATCGCGTGTACTTCGTTTGTTCCGACCGACAGGTAAATGTTCCATATCAAGTAGGCAACTATTGGAATAGAGATAATTCTCGATGGCATGACACTTTTCCGGATTGGTTATTTTATTCAAGGAATCAATAGATAACGGCAGGATAGGACAATCTGTTTTTAATCCCCACCATCCAACAACAAAGCTATCTCTTTCTACTAAATTCCTCTTGCGCACTTTTCAGGAAACCAAATCCGCTTTCACACGCGCTCCACCGCACATTTTATAAACAATATGGAAATATTTTTCAAAAAGCATTTTGTCAAATAAAAAACCAGTGTATATTTGCGTCGCCTTTTCGATAAAGGAGTCTTTAATCAGACAACTGGTATGGTAGCTCAGTTGGTAGAGCACAGGACTGAAAATCCTGGTGTCGGCGGTTCGACCCCGCCCCGTACCACAAACAATTACGCATGTTTTTTTTCGCACTCCACCATCATCATTGCTTTCCTTCTTGCTGAAGCAAGTGGTGATGCTGTGTGAGCGCTGTTCTAATCTGCTCAAAAAGGGTCTGCCATTTGCTGGCAGGCCCTTTTTGTTTTTCTATTAACCCGACAAGCATGGAACCGAAACTCAAAATTGCGGTGCAGAAATCCGGCCGATTGCTGGAAGATTCCTTGAAGCTGCTCAAAGATTGTGGTATCAAGGTGGCAGAAGGCAAAGATTCGCTCAAGGTACAGGCTACCAACTTCCCGATGGAGGTGTTCTACCTCCGCAACTCGGATATCCCCCACTACGTACACGACGGTATTGCAGACATTGCCATCTTGGGCGAAAATACTGTAATCGAATCAGAGCGGAATCTCGACATGCTGCTTCCGCTTGGGTTCTCGCGTTGTCGCCTGTCGGTAGCTGTCCCCAAAGGAACGGTATATCCGGGCCTTTCCTGGCTGAATGGGAAAAAAATAGCGACCTCCTATCCGAGTTCGCTGCGTGCTTTTTTGCGCAACAACCAATTGGATGCAGCCATTCATGAGATTTCGGGTTCGGTCGAAATAGCCCCTAATATTGGGTTGGCAGATGCTATCTGCGACTTGGTGAGTTCAGGTAATACGCTTTTCATGAACAACCTGGAGGAAAAAGAGGTCGTACTCAAATCTGAAGCATGGCTGGTAGCGGGCAAAAGCCTGCGGCCGGAAGTGCAGGTGCTCCTCGACAAGCTCATATTCCGCATCAAATCGGTACTGGCTGCTCAACAGCACAAATACCTGCTTATGAATGCCCCAACGGAGTCGCTCGACCGGGTGCTGAGCATTCTTCCAGGTATGAAAAGCCCAACTGTCATGCCGCTTGCAGAACCGGGTTGGAACTCGGTACATACGGTTATCAGCGAAGACCGCTTCTGGGATATTATCGATGAGCTGCGCGCCAATGGAGCACAGGGTATCCTCATTATTCCTATCGAAAAAATGATTCTCTAAACAACCGCCGATATGAAGCGCTTTATATATCCCGAGCCCGCCCAATGGCCGCAACTGCTCGCTCGCCCCGTGCTTAAAACAGAAGACCTGGAGCGCACGGTGTCCGACATTATCCGGGAAGTCCAAACAAACGGAGATAGCGCGCTGCGTACCTATACAGCCCGTTTCGACCGGGTGGAGCTGACAGACCTGGAGGTATCGGCCAATGAAATACGCCGAGCTACTGAAGACGTACCCGAATCCCTGAAAGCTGCCATCCAAATAGCGTACGAAAACATCACTGCTTTTCACCGGGCACAGCAAACACCCGACTTGTTTGTTGATACCATGCCAGGTGTACGCTGTTGCCGCAAAAGCCGGCCTATCGAAAAAGTTGGTCTGTATATCCCAGGAGGAACCGCGCCCCTTTTTTCCACCGTATTGATGCTGGGCATACCCGCCGTACTGGCCGGTTGCCGCGATATCGTCCTTTGTACGCCGCCCGACTTGTCGGGTTCCGTCAACCCAGTCATTCTCTATACCGCTCAGCTCATCGGCATCACCCGTATTTTCAAAATAGGGGGCGTACAGGCAATCGCTGCGATGGCTTTTGGTACCGAGTCCGTTCCACAGGTGTACAAAATATTCGGCCCGGGGAATCAGTACGTCACCGCGGCTAAGCAAATGGTCAGTCGTATGGGAGTGGCCATCGACATGCCCGCCGGCCCGTCTGAGGTACTCGTCTGCGCCGATAATACAGCCGACCCCACTTTCGTAGCTGCCGACCTGCTCTCACAGGCCGAACACGGTATCGACAGCCAGGTCGTGCTTCTGGCTATGGATCCGGCATTTATCGATCAGACCGAACGCGAAATAAACCGCCTGCTCGATACCCTCCCACGAAAAGACATTGCCCGCAAAGCCCTCGAACACAGCCTGGCTATTGTGCCCCGCGATCGGGAAGAGGCCCTCCAAATTATCAACGCCTACGCGCCCGAACACCTCATCCTCGCACTAAAAGACGTGGACACAATGGCCGATGGCGTAGTAAATGCCGGCTCGGTATTCCTCGGCAACTATACGCCCGAAGCCGCAGGCGACTATGCTTCCGGCACCAATCATACACTGCCTACTAACGGGTTTGCCCGTGCGTTCAGCGGGGTATCCCTGGATTCCTTTCAAAAGAAAATTACCTTCCAACGCGTGAGCCAGGACGGGCTCCGCCAACTCGGCCCCGCTGTCGAAGCTATGGCCGAAGCCGAACAACTCGATGCACATAAATTGGCTATCCGGGTACGGATGCAGACACTCTAATTCGCTTAATCCACGAAGTCCGTTGAACTATCCCCCAGCCAATATCCCAACGGACTGTACTGGGTTCTATGGCAGGTACCAGGAAGCTCTATGGTGAAAATACCTTTGTTGCAACAATGCGCTCGATGAATGGTATGGAGGCACAAAATCTAGGGAAGAAAATTAAAAACAGGTGACTACATGAATCTCAACCAACTCGTCCGACCCAATATCCTGCGCATGGTGCCCTATTCCTCCGCCCGGAGTGAATTCAAAGGACAGGCCGATATCTTCCTGGATGCAAACGAAAATCCATTCGAGAATGGCCTCAACCGCTATCCGGATCCGCTTCAGAAAGCCCTGAAGCACCGAATTTGCGAGATTAAACACCTGCCTGCGGATCAGGTATTTCTCGGCAATGGAAGCGATGAAGCAATCGACCTGCTCGTGCGGATATTCTGCGAGCCGGGCCAGGATCATATCCTCACCCTCCCCCCAACCTACGGCATGTATCAGGTCTCCGCAGATATCGCCGGCGTGGAAGTGCGTGAAATCCCGCTGCTGCCCGATTTTCAGCCCAATGTGCCCGCTGTGTTGCAAGCTGCCGACATCCACAGCAAGCTGCTCTTTATTTGCAGCCCCAATAACCCCACCGGCAATGATATTCGCCCAGAGGCTATCCGCCGCCTGGCTCAACATTTTCCAGGTATCGTAGTGGTCGATGAGGCTTATATCGACTTCTCCGATCAGCCCAGCGCCACCGCTCTTTTGCCTGAATTTCCCAACCTGGTCGTCCTCCAGACCTTCTCCAAAGCCTGGGGAATGGCAGGTATCCGCCTCGGAATGGCCTTCGCAACCCCGGCTATCATCGACCTGTTCAACAAGGTTAAGGCTCCTTATAATATCAATCAGCTTACCCAGGAAAAAGCCCTCGACGCGTTGCGTGATACCTCCGCCAAAGACACTATGGTGCAAACCATCCTGGAAGAACGCAAGCAGCTCATAGCCGCCCTTCAGCCGCTGCCTTTCGTTCAGCATATCTTCCCCAGCCATGCCAACTTTCTACTCGTACGGGTTCAGGATCCCCATGCCCTGTATCGATTCCTGGTGGAAAGAGGAATCATCATCCGCAATCGCCACAATGTCTTACTTTGTGAGGGCAGCGTGCGCATAACCGTGGGTACCCCAGCCGAAAACCAGGCGCTTGTACAGGCCATGACCGATTTTTCATCTGCTGTATCCAGTTTATCTGTCTGACTATGCAAAAAATTCTCTTCATCGACCGCGACGGAACCCTCATCCTCGAGCCGGAAGACTTCCAAATCGATGCCCTCGAAAAACTCGAGTTCTATCCCCGCGTATTCCAATACCTATCGCGAATCGCAAAGGAACTCGACTATGAACTGGTCATGGTATCCAACCAGGATGGACTGGGTACCGATTCCTTTCCCGAACATACCTTCTGGCCCACCCAAAACGCCGTCCTGAAAGCCTTTGAAAACGAAGGCATACGCTTTCGGGAAATCATCATCGACCGAACCTTTCCGCATGAAAACGCACCTACACGCAAACCACGCACCGGCCTGCTACACCATTTCTTTGACCCGACTGCATACGATTTAGCTAATTCTTTTGTCATCGGAGATCGGCTTACCGATGTCGAATTGGCAAAAAACCTGGGCGCCCGAGCTATTTGGATTCACCAAAAACCTCAGCTGGGTATTGCCGAAACCCAAGGCGGTCTCGACGCGCTGCGCAGTGTGATCGCCCTTCAGACCCTCGAATGGGAAGATATATACCACTTCCTGAGAGGACAGACCCGAAGCGCGCGTATCCACCGCAAAACCTATGAGACCGAGGTGCAAATCCAACTTCGAATCGACGGAAAAGGAACCTATAAGCACCATACCGGAATTGGTTTTTTTGACCACATGCTCGACCAGCTGGCCAAACATTCGGGCTGTGACCTCGAAATTAACACCTCCGGCGATTTGCACATCGACGAACACCATACCATAGAGGATACCGCTATCGCCCTGGGAGAAGCGTTTCGCGTGGCATTGGGCGACAAACGAGGAATCAACCGATATGGGTTTGCTATACTCCCCATGGACGATTGCCTCGCCCAAGCGGCCATCGACTTTAGTGGTCGCCCCTGGCTGGTGTGGGATGCACCATTCCACCGCGAAAAAGTAGGGGGTATGCCCACCGAAATGTTCTACCACTTCTTCAAATCGTTCAGCGATTCCGCCCAGTGTAATATCAACCTGAAAGCAGAAGGCCAGAACGAACACCACAAAATTGAAATCCTTTTTAAAGCGTTTGCCCGCGCTGTCCGCATGGCAGTACACCGTACGCCCGGCAACCAGGAGCTTCCTACCACCAAAGGCAAACTATAACGCACCGTCTCTATGATCGCCATTATCGACTACAACGCCGGCAACGTGCAATCGGTCCTCTTCGCCCTCGAACGGCTCGGCATAGAGGCTGTACTCACCGCCGACCATGCGCAGATTCGCCAGGCAGAAAAAGTTATCTTCCCCGGGGTTGGTGAAGCGAGTACCACCATGGCTTTTTTACGAGAAAGAGGCCTTGATACGCTTATTCGCGAACTCACCCAACCGGTGTTGGGTATCTGCCTGGGTATGCAACTCCTGTGCAGCTACTCCGAAGAAAATGATACCCCCTGCCTCGGAATCATCCCACAAAAAGTACGCCGTTTTCAACCAACTCATGGCGAAAAAGTACCACACATGGGCTGGAATACACTGAAAGTCACACCGGGCGGACTGTTTACCCCCGACCTCGACGGCCAGTATGTCTATTTCGTACATAGCTACTACGTCGAGATAGGGCCTTATACGACCGCCGAAACCAACTATATCCAGCCGTTCAGCGCGGCGCTGCAAAAAGATAATTTCTACGCCACCCAGTTTCATCCTGAAAAATCAGGCTCCGTTGGGGAGCAGATTCTACGCCACTTTATCAATTGCTAACTTCCTATGTTCCTGATACCTGCTATCGATATCATCGACGGAAAATGCGTGCGCCTGACCCAGGGAGACTACGCCCAAAAAAAAATCTACAACGAGGATCCCCTCGAAGTAGCGATGGCTTTTGAAGATGCCGGCCTTCCCCGCCTGCACCTCGTAGATCTCGATGGTGCCCGTGCTCACCGCATTATCAATCATCGCGTACTGGAACGTATCGCCTCCAAAACAAAGCTACATATCGATTTTGGCGGCGGACTCAAATCCGACGACGACCTGCGCATCGCCTTTGAATCCGGTGCTCGGCAGATAACCGGGGGTACCATTGCTGTACGCGAACCGCTTCGCTTTATCGGCTGGTTACAGCAATACGGCAATGAGGCGATTATTCTCGGTGCGGATTTTCGCGACGGGCATATCGCCGTCAGTGGCTGGCAGGAGGGAAGCGACCTCCGCTTACTTCCTTTTCTCCAGTCCTATGTAGAGAAAGGCGTCCAGTATGCCATCTCTACTGATGTATCCAAAGATGGCCTGCTCCAGGGTAGTGCCGTTTCGACGTATGCCGAAATACGGGAGGCGCTACCCGACCTACGGCTTATTGCCAGCGGTGGCGTACATAGTCTCGACGACCTGCATGCCCTACGCCAAACCGGATGCTATGGTGCCATCATCGGTAAAGCCATTTACGAAGGCACTATCTCCCTTAAAGCACTCACCCAATTTCAGGAACAAGCTGGTTAATTCACCTACTATGTTAGCTAAACGAATCATCCCCTGCCTCGATATCAAAGATGGCCGCACCGTCAAAGGGGTGCAGTTCCTCAACCTGCGCGATGCCGGAGACCCCGTCGAACTCGGTGCGTTGTATAGTGAAAAAGGTGCCGACGAGCTGGTTTTTCTCGATATCACCGCGACCCACGAGAAGCGTAAAACGATGGCCGAGCTCGCGCGCCAGGTGTCGCGTCGGCTCAGTATTCCCTTTACGATAGGTGGAGGGATTAGCTCCGTAGAGGATGCAGCCGCCCTACTGGAGGCGGGTGCAGACAAAATCAGCATCAACTCCGCCGCCGTGCGCAATCCCCAGCTCATCAGCGACCTCGCCCTACAGTTCGGAAGCCAATTTGTCGTGCTGGCAGTAGATGCCCGTGAAATAGACGGGCAATGGTTCGTTCACCTCAACGGTGGGCGTATCCCTACCGATATCCTGCTCTTCGATTGGGCCAAGGAAGCAGAATCCCGGGGTGCCGGTGAAATACTGTTTACCTCGATGAACCACGACGGGGCAAAAAGCGGCTTCGCCCTGGATGCAACCGCCCACCTGTCCAAATCGCTGCATATACCAGTGATCGCCTCCGGTGGCGCCGGCACGATGGAGCATTTCCGAGAGGTCTTTACCACCGGCAAAGCAGACGCCGGACTGGCAGCCAGCATTTTTCATTTCAAGGAAATAGATATCCACGACCTTAAAGATTACCTGCGAGACCAAGGTATCCCTATTCGCTAACACCAAAATATTTGCCACATGCAACAGCTGGATTTTGATAAGTCAGACGGCCTGATTCCCGTAATTATTCAGGATGCAACTACCCGACAGGTGCTGATGCTCGGGTACATGAACCAGGAAGCATTTGAAAAAACAACCCGGGAAGGGGTCGTCACTTTCTTTAGCCGCAGCAAAAATCGACTGTGGACAAAAGGAGAAACTTCCGGCCATTTTCTCCATGTGATAGACTGGAAAGTGGATTGCGATCAGGATACGCTCCTTTTTCAGGTGCGACCCCAAGGTCCGGTATGTCATACTGGTAGCGATACCTGCTTTAATGAAAGCAACCACGATACCCATTTTCTCCACTACCTCGAGCAGGTGATCCAACAGCGGCGCGATCAGCCGGCCGAAAGCTCCTACACGGCATCCCTGTTTCGCAAAGGGATAAACAAAATAGCCCAGAAGGTTGGAGAGGAGGCCGTCGAACTGGTCATAGAAGCGAAGGACAACGACGAGACGCTATTCCTCAATGAGGCGGCCGACCTGATGTTTCATTACCTCGTACTGCTCAGCGCCAAAGGCTATTCCCTCCAGGATGTCATTTCGGTACTCGAAAAAAGACACCGTGCCAAATAAATGACGGGGACTTCTACCTGGTCAAAAAGAAAATCGGCGGGATTAGCACAAGTTCCGTTACCTTTAAACCGTATCTGGCCGATGCCCTCAGAGGGGATATCGGCCAAGTTCCCCGTTTCTTTTATTTTTCTCATTCCATCTAAAAAAAACACGTTTATGCCGCAGTTTCAGAAAAACCCGCTTCTATGGGTGCTTTCCCTATTACCCACGCTGTTGAGCGCACAATTTCTCACCTTTACCCCCGAAAAACCGGCAGCCGGAGAAACTATTTCCGTATCGTATGACCAAAGTGCTTCCCCCTTTAAGGGCGATAGCAAGCTCCGTATCGCTGTGTTCGCCCTGGACGCAGATAAGCTGACCGGCCTGGCCATGGAAACCATGGAAAAAAATGGGGTGCTGCACGGAGAAATCGTCGTGCCAGCCGGCACTAAAGCTATTTATTTTGTGCCGCGCAGCATGGAATCGGATACCAGAGACAACAATAATGGGAAAGGGTACGGAACCCCCATATATCAGGCAGACCATCAAACCCCGGTCGCCGGCTATGAACTTACCCGGGCTGCCATCGCCGCTCGGCATTATAGCGCGATTCAGCTCGACCGCAATGAGCCGGAGGCGCTGAAGCTACTGCAAGCGCAGTTTCCAGCTTTTAAAACCAACACCAACCTGCTGACGACCTACGCCTATACGGCCAACCGCAATAAAAGCGAAGCTGCCCTGATGCAACTCAAAGGCCTGGTACAGGAAACCCTCGCCAATGCCAAAGCATCGGAAGACCAGCTCGAAACGGCCCTGCTACTCAGCGAAGCACTCGAAACGGACGACCTCTATACCGCCGTGACCGAAAAAATGAAGAAGCGCTTCGCCAAGGGTAAAATCCGCTGGTATGAGCAATCCAAAGGCTTTTTCGACGGAGGTATGTCTCCCGAAGAACAGCAGGCCGTTATCGATGCGTTGCTTCCGCTTCCCAAGACGAAAGCGATGCAGAGCAACTTTACGTCTATGGCATATCGCGTAGCCAGCACCGCCCTGCGCCAAGGAAATACAGGGGCATTCGATAAATACGCCAAACTAATCAGCAATCGCCTCATGCGGGCATCTCTCTACAATAGCTACGCGTGGAAGGAAGCCGGAGAAGGACTCGAACAGCCAGCCGGCAACCTCGAAATGGCACAGAAGCTGTCGAAGGAATGCCTCCAGCTCGTCGAAGCGGTGATGCAGTCGCCCACAGAAGAAGAAGTGTACACCGGCTACAGCCCGGCAGAAATGAAGGAAATCCTACAGCGCAACTATGCGATGTTTGCCGATACCTACGGACTGATACTCTATCGCAATGGGGATAGCGCAGGCGCCCTGCAGTACCAGCAAATCGCCTGCGAAGGACAACAGTTTTCCGACCTCGAGGCCAACGAGCGCTACTGCCTGTTTCTAGAAAAAGCAAAAGGCGCCGCCGAAGTACTTACCGTAGCAGAAAAACTCATCGCCGAGGGCAAAGCATCCGCAGCCGTGAAGGCTCAGTACAAACGCCTGTTCGCCAGCCAGGTTTCGCCCGAACAAGCTGCCGATAAGTACATCGCGCTCCTCGAAAAAGAAGCCCGGCAAAAAACGAAGGAAGAGCTTCAAAAAAAGATGATTGACGAAGAAGCACCAATATTCACTTTGCGCAACCTGAATGGCGAAACGGTTTCGCTCGAATCGCTGAAAGGTAAGGTCGTCGTCCTCGACTTCTGGGCTACCTGGTGCGGTCCTTGTATCTCCTCTTTCCCGGGAATGCAACGCGCCCAGGAAGCACACGCCAATCGCAGCGACGTCGTATTCCTCTTTGTCGATACCTGGGAGAATGGTGCAGATAAAGAAAAGAACGCATCCGATTTTCTGGCCAAAAATAAATATCCGTTCACCGTACTGATGGACAACGATAATGCCGTGGTCGGTAAGTACAAAGTCCAGGGAATCCCCACTAAGTTCATCCTCGATAAAACCGGCCGTATCCGCTTCAAAAGCGTAGGGTATTCCGGTAACCCCGATACGCTGGTGGATGAAATGGCCTTTATGATCGAACTGGCGGGGCAATAAAGACAGAAGCCTTTAGGTTACTCGAAAAATATTTCAACTAAATTTTAGTTAAAAAACGATTTTTTCGTTGCATAACGAAAAAATCGTTTTTTATTTGTGGCATGAAGAAGCTGAATGAAAAAGAAGAACAGGTAATGCAGATACTTTGGCGGATGGAGCAGGCATTCGTGAAAGATATCCTGGATTCGATGGAGGAGCCGAAGCCTCCGATTACTACCCTGTCGTCGATTGTGCGCAAGCTGGAATCGGAAGGTTGGGTGGGCTATGAGTCGTTTGGAAAAACGTACCGTTACTACCCGCTGGTGCGCAGGGAGGAATACGTGAAGGCCTCCTTTCAGCGCCTGATGCTGGATTATTTTGAAGGTTCGCCCCGGCAATTGCTTTCTTTTTTTGTGGAAGAGCAGCATTCCGACCCGGAGGAGCTGGCTCGCCTGCTCGATGAAATCAAAAGAAAAAGATAAGTTATGTCTGTATTCCAGCATCCCAATCTGTTTTCCTTGTCGGGCGCGTTTCTGTCCCTGGCGCTATTTTACCTGCTCTACGAATGGCGTTTTGGAAAGGAGACGTTCTGGCAGGCCAACCGGATTTATCTCCTGCTGACCCCTTTACTGGCCTGGTTAATTCCGCACGTGCATATCGTGCTCACAGCAGATACCATGCACGATTCAGGGATCGACCCAGACTTGTTTTTACTGCTCCATCAATGGCAAGAAACGGCGACATCGGATACCTCGTACCCCCGCTTAGGCGAAATCATCCTCGGTATATACCTGTCGGGGGTCGTATTGAGCTTAGGACGGCTCGTGCTCCGCAGCATTCAGATTCTACGGCTCACCCGAGAGGGCAGCCGCAAAGAATGTGGCGAATGGACTTATGTGGTGCATGAGAAACTACCTGGACCGGCTTCTTTTTTTCGCTTCATCTTTTCTTCCAGCCCGCAGCCGCTACCGGAAATGATTCTGGAACACGAACTGGTGCACGTGCGTCAACGGCATTCGCTCGACCTGCTTCTCATGGAGTGCTGGGTTGCGCTGCACTGGTACAATCCGCTCATTTATCGGCTTCGCCATCGGCTACGGGCTACCCACGAGTATATCGCGGACGCCGCGGTCATTCAGCACACCCGTCAGGAGGCGTACGATTACGCCCAACTGCTCATTCAACAACCATTAAATCAATCAAACATGTTGTACAATACCTTTGCTGTCCAAATCAACGCTCGTTTGCGTATGTTAGCCCGCCGTCCTTCTGCCTCCTGGCGGATAGTCGCCCACGTGATGAGCCTTCCGCTGGGGCTTGCCCTGCTGCTATTCTTCTCGGTGCAGTTTGCTGGGGCTTCTTCCCTGGCACAGGCGGCTGCCAACCTCGAAGCCATAGAAATTCCGACTGCGGTATTGCCAGAGGCTTTCGTTGCCGCAGCGATACCCGATACGGTTCCGCCTGCCGCCAAAACGGTTGTCATCATCAAACAAAACAACCAAACAGATACGATAGAGGCATCCACTACGCCAAAATCCACCATGGATCAGGCGCTGATCGTACTCGATGGGGTGGTACAGCCCGGCAACAGCCAGGAGGTCCTAAAATCCATTAAACCAGAAGACATCGTGTCGATGAGTGTGTGGAAAGGAGAAAAAGCCATTGAGAAATATGGCGAAAAAGGCAAAAGCGGGGTCATCGAAATCAGTACCCGCAAGGGAGAAAAATCGGAATCCGATTCCAGAACGATTACGGTAACCGGATTTGCGCTCAGCCCGGAGGAAGTAGCCAAAGCAGAAAAAGTGGAAAAGAAAGAGATTACCACTGTCCGTATTGTGGAAGGTAAAAAAATAAACGGCGCGCAGAAAGAAACGACGACCGAAACAACGACGGTCACCTATGCTGGAGACGCTGGAGCGCCCGCATCTGGTGCAACCAATGTAAACGTAGAGGTGGAAGCTATCGGAAAGCCGGGCACTAAGTCATCGACCAATATCCGGATTACTTCCAAAGGGGAGCTGGTAGGGGAAGTGAAAAATGCCAACCTCAAAGAGTTTTCGGGCGATCAGGTTATCATCGATGAAATGAAGGGAGCCAAAATGGAAAAGCCTGGGAAAAAAGCTCCAGCTACCATTCGCACCATCACCCTCGATTTTGAAAGCCGCGAACGCGCCGAAGAAGCGCTGAAGTCGTTGAAGAAAAACAAATAATCACTGAATTTTGTCCTTTCGTACCCGCCTGCCTTCAACACTTTAGTGAAAGGCAGGCGGGTCATTGTTTTTTCGGCCTACTTGTTTCCCTTGTTCAGGGGGCTCTCCATTTACATCTATTTGTTCTGTATGTCCACCCTTCCGATACTACCTCCCGGGTACTCTACCAAAGCGGTATCTCTCCAGCTGGAGCACCTGTCGATCCAGCTCACCCTAATTCAAAATCTGGACGAACTTCTGGAGCAGCTCATTGCTAAAGGTCCGGAACACGAGGATGTGCGCGATGAACGGATTCCCTATTGGGCGGAGCTTTGGCCTTCCGCGCTGGCACTCAGCCGCCACCTTGTCTGTACGAATGCAGTAAAACCCGGTCAAACGGTACTGGAAATGGGTTGCGGCCTCGGTCTTCCTGGTCTGGTTGCAGGAAAACTGGGAGCCCAGGTAATACTTAGCGACTATCTTACGGATGCGTTGTCGTTTGCCGCCTATAACTGGGGTCAGAACCACCCCGAAACGGCTCGGGTGGAACTGTTGGACTGGCGCTATCCCCGCCCCGAGCTGGCCTCTGATCTGTTGCTGGCCTCGGATATAGCGTATGAGTCGCGGGCACTTCCTTACTTAGCGCCTGCTTTTCGCGCCTTATGCCGACCCGGCGGCCGTATCCTGGTGGCAGATCCTTCGCGCAGTGCATCGGCCAATTTTTTTAAAAAACTGCCGGAGCAGGGATTCTCCGTCGAGGTTTTCTCCTATATTGAGCCGTACAACGGCCATGCTTTTCGCATTCAGGTCTATGCTATTTCCCCCGTTTAATTTCCGGTTCATTAATTGATGGTATGAAAGCATCCTGGTACTCCGAAACCCAACGATTCAACCAATGGTGGATTTGGCTTGCTTTGCTGTTGCCCATCGGCATTTTTCTCTGGGGTATCCTCAAGCAGGTCGTACTCAAACAACCGTTTGGAGACAACCCGTCGTCCGATGAAGGACTTATTGCCGGCGGCCTGATTCCTTTACTTCTATTACTGCTGTTTCGTCGGATACGCCTGGATACGACCATCGATGAAGAGGGAATACGGGTCTATTTTGCCCCGTTTTCCAAAAAATTCTTTGCCTGGTCGGAAATAGAAAATGCGTGGGTTCGGGAGTACAAGCCATTGCTGGAATACGGAGGCTGGGGTATCCGTTTCGGTGCGAAAGGAACGGCCTACAATATCGCAGGGAACCAGGGGCTCCAGTTGGAGTTGCGCAATGGCCGGCGTTTTCTAATCGGAACACAGGATGCAGCTCACCTGCAGCGGGTGCTCGACAACCACCGCGACCATATCGGGCTGCTGTAAATGGCCACGGTAACCTTATTAATCGGGTAGCAAATAACGCCACCGGCGGCCTTCGGCAGTATTATCGCATATAGGCGAGCAGGGTTTCATAGCAGTAAATCGTAGTTTAAATAGTTTCCTATGCGCATCTTGTCCTTTTGCCTCCTTTGGGTGTTATTGCCCGCCTTCTCCTGGTCACAGGTATCTCTGGAAGAGATCAAATCCTATCCTTTTCCCAATGAGTTGAATGCATCGGCTACCGGTACCCGGATTGCCTGGGCCTTCAATGAGCAGGGTCAGCGCAATATTTATGTAGCTGAAGGCCCGACGTTCAATGCCCGCCGGCTTACGAGCTATCTCCTCGATGATGGCCAGGAACTGAGCAGTGTATCGCTTTCCGCCGACGGCAAATGGGTGGTATATATCCGGGGTGGTGACTTTGGTTCCAACTGGGACGACGCATTACCTGTCAATACGACCTCGAATCCCACGTCTCCCAAAGTCCAGATATGGAGTGTTCCCTTTGCAGGAGGGCAACCGATATTCATCGGGGAGGGCGAAGAACCAGCTATTTCGCCCCAGAGTGACCAGGTAGCTTTTGTCAAAAACAATCAAGTGTATGTAGCGCCTATCGATGGCACTGCCTCGGCAAGGCAGTTGTTCAGTGCGCGAGGTGCCAACAGCAGCCCCGTCTGGTCGCCCGATGGTAGCCGGCTTGCATTCCAGTCCAACCGAGGCGACCATGCTTTTATCGGGGTGTATTCCGATGCTGCATCGCCCATTTTATGGATTGACCCTCAATTTAAAAAAGACAGCTCACCTCGCTGGTCGCCCGACGGGAAAAGTATCGCTTTCATACGCACCCCGGGAAGTGGGGGGGCACCGGATTCCATGCTCGTGCAAAAGCACAGCCCCTGGAAAATCATGCGTGCCGATGCGACAAGCGGAGCGGCTACGCTGCTCTGGGAAGCACCAAAAACCCTGGCTGGATCGGTACCGGGCACCCATGGCGGCACCAACCTGCATTGGGCCGCATTGGGCCGCATCGTTTTCTTGTCGTATCACGACGGTTGGCCGCACCTATATGCTGTTTCGGAAAATGGTGGGCAAGCGCTGTTGCTGACGCCCGGCAACTTCATGTGTGAATACATACGGCTCAGTCCGGATAAAAAAACGCTGGTATTTACCGCCAATGCAGGCTCGGATCCGCTGGATATCGACCGCCGGCACGTGGTGAAGGTATCGGTAGATAAAGCGAATATGCAAGTGCTTACTCCCGGTGCCGGGCTGGAGTGGACACCGGTGGTGTTGGGCGATGGGAAAACAGTAGCTCTTATCAGCGCTACGGCACAGCGCCCGCCGCTACCGGCTACCGTGTCGCTCAACGGAGGCATCGTGCGACTCCTCGCCTCGGAACGGCTTTCTTCTGCCTACCCTTCTCAGCAGCTCGTAACGCCGAAGCAAGTCGTGTTCAAGTCGCCGGACGGATTCACGGTACACGCGCAACTCTTCGAAAAACCAGGTGGTGGAGAAAGGAAACCAGCGGTGGTATATGTACACGGCGGTCCGCCGCGGCAGATGCTACTCGGCTGGCATTATTCTGATTACTACGCCAACGCGTATGCGATGAACCAGTATTTGGCCAGCCAGGGCTTTGTGGTGCTTTCTGTCAACTATCGCCTGGGCATTGGCTACGGCCATGCGTTTCAGTACCCCGAACGCGCCGGCACCAACGGAGCCGCTGAGTATATCGATGTAAAGGCCGCCGGTGAATGGTTGGCCCAACAACCCCAGGTAGATGCTAAGCGGATAGGTATTTATGGGGGTTCGTATGGCGGTTTCCTCACCGCCCTGGCGTTGGGGCGCGACTCCCGGCTTTTTGCCGCAGGAGTGGATATTCACGGGGTACACGACCGCACGATAGAGCGGACGCGCAACCTGATTGCCCCAGACAAGTACGAGCGGGCACCGGATGCGGGGCGCGCGCTGCAGGTCGCCTGGGAATCCTCTCCGGTCGCCTACACAGATACCTGGACATCTCCCGTGCTCATCATCCATGGCGACGACGACCGGAACGTGCGCTTCAGCCAAAGTACAGACTTGGTACAGCGGCTCGAAAAGAAAGGGGTGGATATGGAAACGATGGTCATTGTGGACGATACCCACCATTTTTTGAGGCATGCGCATGCCATTCGGGTAAACAAAGCCATTGCCTCCTTTTTTCAGCGCAAATTGTAGGGATTTACCAGCGGGTTTGGCCCTCCCCCTCTCCGATCCATTTTTCGGTCACTAACTTCTCGAGGGCAAATGGGCCACGGGCATGCAGCTTCTGAGTGGAGATACCAATTTCTGCCCCCAGTCCGAAGCTGCCCCCATCGGTAAATCGGGTGGATACGTTGCTATATACCGCAGCGGCATCCACCTCATTCAGGAAGCGCGCGCATACGAGCTGGTTCTCAGAGATGATTGCTTCCGAGTGTCTGGAGGAAAAATGCCGGATATGTTGCAGGGCCTCATCCAGCCCCGATACCACTTTTACCGAACAGCCATAGCCCAAAAACTCCTTTCCAAAATCGGATGGTGCCGCGCGGTGTAGTCGGGCATACCCCACTTGCGCTATGAGCTCAAAAGCCGTTTCGTCCGCGTATATGTCCACCTTCCATTGGTCAAACTCAGGGAGAAGGCGGGGTAAAAAGGTAGCGGCAACGCCGGCATCCACTAATACGGTGTCGAGCGCATTGCACACGGATGGCCGCGACACCTTGGCGTTGACCACCACAGCGCGTGCTTTTTCCAGGTCGGCGTCCTCCTGGACGTAGGTATGGCATACCCCTGCGCCGGTTTCGATAACGGGGATGCGCGCATGTTCGCGTACAAAGCGGATCAGGCCTTCCGAACCGCGGGGGATGAGTATATCCACCAAGCGGTTGGCATGCAGCAGGGTCATCACCAGCTCTCGGTCGGGAGGAAGCAGCGTGACGACCTCGCGGGAGAGCCCCTGGTATTCCAATACATCCTGAATGAGTGCTACCAATGCGGAATTGGTTTCCCATGCATCGCTGCCACCGCGCAGGACCGCGGCATTTCCCGAGCGCAGGCAGAGTGCACTTACGTCCAGGGTTACATTGGGGCGGGATTCGTATATGACGCCTACTACTCCCAGGGGCACGGTGATTTTTCGTATGCGCACCCCATTGTCCATCGTGTGTTGAAGGAGCGTTTGACCACTTGGGTCGGGTAGGGAAGCGACTGCCCGGATGCTGGCGGCGAGCGCAAGCACTCGGTCTTCTGTAAGCAGGAGCCGGTCTCGTTTAGGGTCATCGGGGTTCATTCTGGCTACATCATTGGCGTTGGCGGCGAGGATGAGGGCCATATTCGATGCTACGGACTCAGCGAGCGTATGAAGGAGCGTCGCTTTGTTGTGCGCGTCGAGGTTTCGAATCAGGGAGGCGGCTGCCTGGGTTTTTTCCAGTTGCCGGAGTACCTGTTCAGAGGAGGACGATATCGTCTGCATGGGCGATTTCAAAATTTTGGGTAGTCAGATTGGTGGTGATAGCGGCAGCGTCGTGCCTGGTGCGCGCGATGGCGACTACTCGATTTTGGGTATCTAAAAGCTCGATTACTTCCATTTTGTCAAAGCTGCCTTTTACTTTTTTCACGCCTACAGCCAGGAGGCTACGCCGCTGCAGAATAGCTTGTACGGCACCTGCGTCGAGGACCAGGCGGCCGGCGATGAGGCTGCCGCTTCCCATCCATTTCTGTCGAGCGGAGAGAGCAGCTTCCTGCGCTGAGAATACGGTACCTGTCTGCCCGTTGAGGGCCATCGGGATGGCATGGGGATGTCGCATGTTGAAAAATACGACGCGGACACCCATTCGGGTGGCCAGGCGGGTATAGGTAAGTTTGGACAACATGCCTCCTAGTCCGAGGGAGGATTTATCTGGTCGCACCAGGTCGAGAATCTGCTGGTCAATTTGGGGTACTTTGGGGATTATGTCTCCCCGGCTGTCCAACAATCCACCTACGGAGGTGCTGATAAGGAGGGTCTGGGCATCGAACCCCGTAGCTATGAGGGTAGCCAGCTCGTCGTTGTCTGAAAATTTGAGTTCCAGGTTGCTGACCACGTCGTTTTCATTGGCGATAGGGATGATGTGGTTGTCCCAGAGTTCGCGGTAGGTGTCTTTGAGTTGGAGAAACTGCAGCCGGTTGGCAAAATGGTGTCGTTCGCAGAGGCTTTGGGCGATGCGAATGCCGTGGGTGTCGAAATGTCGGGCGTATAAGTTGAGCAATAAGGGATTACCTACAGCGGCCGCGGCTTTGCGCTCGTTGAGGGTTCCTTTATAGTCGGGAAATGCATTTTTCCCTGCACCTACCGCTCCGGAAGAGACCAGCACGATGTGGTAGTAAGGGTGTAATTCGGCCACCTGTGCGGCGATACGGGCAATGACGGATTCATCCGGCTCTCCGCTGGCATGGGTTATCGAAGCCGTTCCGAATTTAATAACTAGAATGGGTAGGCTTGCCATAGCATGTATTTTACAGGCAAAATTTTATTTGTTTTTGCGTAGCGGCGCAAAGGGGGTGGCGTTTCGATCAGAGACGCAAAGGTCATAGATTATTTACGATTCTTATAATTCCATTTTTAACTAATGCTTCATTGAAATGAATAAGTAATCCTAATTTCAAATTAGTTAATTTTAAATTCGTCAAAAGGTGTTTTGAGTAAACGGGGGCTAAACCGACTACTGACTTAATTTCAAGATAGCTTTTTTCCAGCTATTAAATCCGCGCTGACCCCCATTTCCATCTTATGTTCATTCCAACGAACTGGAGTTGCCGTTTGCCTTTCCACATTTAGGGCTTTTTTCTATGAAAAAAGAGCCTTCCCGTACAGAAGTGTTGGGCACAACATACCCCGCATAGCCAAGGAATGATAGGGCTCAAAAGACTAGAAACCGAAGTCTCAATAATCTAAAGGAAGATTTCTGAAGAAGCGGCCATTATCGGTGCTCGATGCCTTTTCTCAGCGGGAACCGGTACTTTGTATAGCAGCACAAAAACACTGGGTACACGGATTGAAAACGTAGGTTCGCAGGAGGTAAGCTATTCGGGTGCCCACCCGTCAGGAGAACGCCACATACTCCCAGCAAAGGAGCAAGGTACACCGCCGATAGGTAATACATTTTGAGATAACCCATCTTATTAAGAATAAATATGGATTACTATGCAAAGTGTAGGCATAAATTTTTTTTAAATGATTTCTTTGCTATTTTTAGCGCAATCATATTTTCATAAATAGCCTATTCAAATAAACAATGAAGCTTACCGGAGCACGCGTTTTCGACGCCTCAGCAGCCCAGATTTGGGCGTTATTAATGAATGCGGATACATTGGCCAAAATCACGCCGGGTATTTCCCGGCTGGATCCAACAGGTCCGGATACGTACAAAGCCATCGCCGATGTCAAAATAGGTCCGGTGAGCGGGTCTTTTTCGGGTAAGGTAGCATTAATGGATAAGGAAGCTCCCCATCGATTTACGTTGCGGGTAGAGCAGAACAGCAAGATTGGGAACG